>Ga0233433_10000055_pt1:0-20000 | contig 139600 bp, 118 predicted proteins | sample SI_122_August201_5_FD_179868 | JGI IMG/M metagenome (GOLD analysis project Ga0233433, IMG submission 179868) | Seawater microbial communities from Saanich Inlet, British Columbia, Canada - SI_122_August2016_100_MG | ecosystem: Environmental > Aquatic > Marine > Inlet | place: Canada...
CATATCCTCTACTTTCAAATCAGACACTTCTATGCTTCAAACGTTACAAGCGGTAACTCAAAGAGGCAATGATTTGGGACATGCGACCATCGGTGGCAATGACCTGACCTTGGTAATTCAACGCCTGAGCAAAGGGTGACAAATTGCCCTCATAGCGAAGTTTGGCTTGGAATTTACTCAACTTGATTCCAGCACCAATCTGCGCACCCCAAGTGCCATCGTTTTCTGTCAAATTGCTGACATCACTGATGTCTTGAAGACCGGCAGACCATACAGGTGCCACAAAACCAAAGAAGGGCCCCAACTTGACACCAACCTCTACAGGCACATCCAAGCGACGCATGGTCCATGGCACTGTCACCATAGGCATCATAGAATTACCTGACTGATTGATGATGATGGACTGGTCGATTTGCGTCAACCAGAGTTGTGCTTGAACATAGGCGATACCCATACCAAGCCTGGCATAAGGTCCGACATGCATGCCGCCATTTGCAACGAACGTCACGTCATTGGGGTCCAGACTGGAAGGGGTCTGCATGCTGACATTGGCAAAATGCGCGCCAACATCCACGCCATAACTCAAGAGCTGAGCTGACAGTTTGGATGGCGTCATGCAGGCGAAAACAAGGGCAAGCCCTAAGGGTAAATGCTTCATACCATGTAGGTAGCCAAAAACCGTTCCACATTGTCTTGAATGCGCTGATCAACACCGCTTTGTGATGCTGGCTCAAAAGCTTCACCTGTCATGTGCTCATAGAGTTCGATGTACCGTTGAGAAACCGATTGTGCCCATTGCTCCGTCAAGTCGGGCACGACCTGACCAGGCTGACCCTGAAACCCCTGATCCATCAAATACTCTCGAACAAATTCCTTGCTGAGTTGCTTTTGCTTTTGCCCAGCATCTTGCCTTGCTTGGTAGCCTTCTTGATGAAAGTACCTGGATGAATCAGCCGTATGGATTTCATCAATCACAACTATTTGACCATCCGGCAGTTGACCAAATTCATACTTGGTGTCAACCAATATCAAACCTTGCTTAGCCGCCATTTCCGTTCCTCGCTGGAACAATGCTTTGGTGTAATCCTCCAACTGTTGGTATTCACTGGCTGAAACAATGCCCTGACTTATGATGTCCTCACGAGAAATGTCCATGTCGTGATCCCCTTGATCTGCTTTGGTCGATGGGGTGATGATTGGCTCAGGCAATGGGTCATTTTCTTTGAGTCCATTGGGCAATTTCACACCGCAAAGCAGGCGATCTCCTTCAGCATAGGTCCTGGCAGCATGGCCGGCCAAATAACCCCGAATCACCATTTCAACCTTGAAAGGCTTGGCAGCGTAACCCACAGCAACCACTGGGTCAGGCGTTGCGAGCAGCCAATTGGGGACAATGTCCTCGGTTGCCTTCAAGAAATGGGTCGCCATTTGATTGAGGACTTGGCCCTTGTGTGGAATAGCTACCGGTAAAATAACATCAAAGGCTGAGAGGCGATCACTAGCAACCAAAGCCAACAAGCCATGCTCAAGGAAGTGCACATCGCGCACCTTCCCTCGGTAAAGGTTAGATTGACCCGTGAATGTGAGAGAGCTGTGGTCCATGGTATGAATTTTTAGCTGCCTAAAGCTTGAATGATTTGCTCCGTGTTGGCTAAAGCCGATTGAGGTACTTTTGAAAGGACAAATTTACCATAAATGCCTATCGTCTCACTCACCACAGATTACGGCTGGAAAGATCCAGATGCCGCTGCCATTCGCGCAGGATTGTACAGTGAAATGCTGCGCCATCAGGTGGCTTCACCCATGGTTGATGTCAGCCATGACGTCAGTCCACGAAACCATCAAGAGGCTGCCTACATTCTTGGCGGGGCCTACAAGGCTTTCCCTAAAGGTTCTGTTCACCTCATGCTGATCGATTGTCGACCCATGGTGAACCATCCACCCATTGCGGCCATGATTGATGGTCATTACTTCCTGACACAGGATCATGGCGGGCTTTCTCTGCTCTTCCCTGGCCGACAGCCCGATGAATTGGTGACCATCGATATGCGAAACCGCTTAGACCTCACCGACCCCGGAGACATCATGACCGCAGCTGCTGCACACGTGATTGCAGGCGGCACCATCAGCACCTTAGGGCCACCCAGGCCCCAATGGAATCAATTGCAGTCCACCCATCCAGAAATTCTGGACCGCAACCATGCCATTGTTCATGTACAGTACGTGGATCACTTTGGCCAAGTGGTCACCAATGCCCGTGAAACCTGGCTCAAAGAATGGCAGCAAGGGCGGACACTGAAGGTGCTCGCTCGTGGCATGGTCATCGATAGATTCATCGACAATCTGGGTGAAAAAATGGACCCAGGGTCCCGCTACATGCGAATCAATGACATGGGATTCCTTGAATTGGGGATTTCTTGGCCTGGCCAACACGGCGTGAACACAGCCAGCAACCTCTTTGGGTTAGGCCTGCAGGACCCCGTTGAATTGCAATTGCGCTAAGGCTTGCGTGTCAGCAATTTTAACCGAGATTTGACCCCTGCATGCTGCATATCGCCTACAAAGAATTCTGCTCCTTTTTCCAGTCGTCCACTGGGGCATTGATCTTGTCCATCTACATGGGTTTCAATGGTGTGATTCTCTGGGTATTGGATGGGCCATTCAACTTGCTTGACAGCGGTTATGCTCAACTGGACGGACTGTTCATGCTCAGCCCTTGGCTTTTTCTATTGCTCATTCCAGGCATTGGCATGAAAATGGTCGCTGAAGAGAAACGTTCAGGAACCTTGGAGTGGCTTCTCACCAAACCCTTGACTGAATGGGATATTGTGCTAGGCAAATGGTTGGCTGGTTTGAGTCTCATCCGGCTTGCCTTGGTTCCAACAGCGGTTTATGTGATCACCGTGCAACAAATGGGCAACCCCATTGGTAACATTGACCTGGGAAGCACGGCGGGGTCCTACCTAGGACTGCTGTTGCTTGGAGCGTCCTACCTCAGTGTGTCCATTTTTATTAGCAGTTTAACAGACAATGCCATTGTGGCCTTGGTCATGTCATCCATGATTTGCCTCTTCATGTACACAGGGTTTGATCAAATAGCCGACATGATGCCAGTCAATAACCATGGGCTTTTCTGGCGTCAATTAGGCATCAGCGAGCATTACAGTTCTATCAGCCGCGGGGTGGTTGACTCCCGTGACATCATCTACTTTCTATGCCTTTGCGGCATCTTTTTAGCAGCATCTGTTACCGCCCTTAAACGAAGAAATTGGTCATGAAACGCTCAGTGAAAGACATGCTAGAGCTTCTTGGCATCGCAGGGGGCTTGTTCCTGCTTGCATGGCTAAGCCAATCTTGGTTTGTGAGATTTGACCTGACAGAAGATCAGCGATTCACCTTGTCTGACGCAACAACGGCATTGGTTGAAGACATTGATGAGCCCTTGCTCTTTGTCATCTACCTCGACGGCGATCTCCCTTCAGGATTTGAACGCCTTAAAGCTGAGACCAAGCGCATGCTTGAGGAATTCCAAGTCTTGAATTCCAACGTGCAAATACGCTTTGAAAACCCGTCCGACAACCCCGACCCACAAACCAGAAGGGACACCTATACCCAATTGAGGAATCAAGGCCTGGCAGCTATTCAGATTGAAATTGAGCAAGTGGATGGTGTTCGGAAACAGCAAATCTTCCCCGGCGCCATGGCCAGCCACAAAGGCAGAATCTGGCCAGTTCAATTGTTGATTGAGCAATTTGCTACTGCACCAGAAACACAGATCAATGCCTCCATTCAAAACCTTGAGTATGTGTTGGCGTCTGCTCTGCGTGGATTGACACAACCTTTGACCAAGCACATCGCCTTCATTGATGGTCACAATGGCTTGTCCGAGATGGAAACCGCTTCCTTGGAATCAGTCCTTGAACGCAGCTACCAGGTCAGCCATTTCAACCTAAGGGAGTACCCTGTAGACAGCCTAACGGGTGGGATTTCCTTGGACTTGCAGATGCGACAACTCAACGCCTACGATTTGATCATCCTGGCAAAGCCTCGATCAACGTTCTCTGATTTGGACTTGTGGTTATTGGATCAATACCTCATGCGCAATGGCCGGGCCATCTTCTTGGTTGAAGCCGTTCATGCAGAACTTGATTCCTTGTCATTTGCTCCTGAGTTTCTAGCCTACCCCATTTTGGATGCCACGGGACTTGACGCACCCTTGTTCACTTATGGTGTTCGGGTGAATACCGCCTTGTTGCAGGATTTGGTTTGTGCTGGCATACCCAGTGATGTTTCACGCAAGACCCTCAGACCATGGGCTTATTTTCCTTTGTTCTTGCCACAGGTTGAGCACCCCATTGCGAAAAACCTCAATGCCATTCGCATGGAATTTCCAACCACATTGGATACCATTGCTGTACCTGGCGTGAAGAAAACCGCCCTGTTGTTGTCATCGCCTTACGCAAAGCGCCAACCAACACCTGGCAAGGTGAGCCTTGCCACACTTTTCAATGAGCCGGATCGTTCGCGATTCCAAGAGTCCGCATTGCCTACAGCCATGTTGCTGGAAGGTGCTTTGCCCTCATTCTACGCCAACCGGATCACACCGATCACCTCCCTTGGCGCTGCACCTGATGTGGCACGTGATGCCAAACTGCTTGTTGTTGCCGATGGCGACTTCATCAAGAACCAACGCAACCTAGTAATTCCTGACATCCCACGGGGCCTGCCATTGCCATTGGGCTTTGATCAATTCTCCAGGCAGCAGTTTGGCAACCAAGATTTCATGCTCAATGCCGTGGATTACCTGCTTGAAGGGGGTGGATTGATTGATGTACGCGGGAGGGATATTGTCATGCGCCTGTTGGATCAGCAGCGCATTCAAGCCAACAGAGACCTGTTAACATGGGGCAATGCCCTCCTCCCTGTGCTCATTGTTCTGCTATTAACCAGGTTATACCAGTGGCGCCACCGACGACGTTCACATCAACACCATACTCCATCATGACTTCTTACTGGAAGCCCGTTGCCCTGTCCATAACCCTTATCGCCGTCATCCTTTGGTGGCTGTTCCCATCAGCCAATGATGGCTTGTACGATGAGGGCATGCACAACTTTGCCATTGAAGACACCTCAGCCATCACGTCAATCATGATTTGGGACCGCAGCCCTGACACCGTCATTTTACGCAAACATGGACAAAAATGGGAGGTCAATGGACTACACCCGGCAAGAAAAGGTGCCGTTGATGAGATCCTGGAAACCCTGTACCGAATTCGCTTGAGAAGCATCCCTCAACAAGCAGCCGTCAAAAATATCCTCACACAATTGGCCGTGCATGGCAAGCAGGTAACGATCTATGCCGGCGATCAGGTAGTCAAGCAATTTCAAGTTGGGTCCGAGACCATGGACATGCTAGGTACTTATATGTTGATGCAAGGCTACAGCCAACCAGTAGCCACCCACATTCCTGGATTCAATGGCTTCCTCAGCAGCCGTTTCTTTTTGCGAGAAGACCTCTGGCGCAGCCGGAACCTCTTCCCCCATTCATCAGCCATTGTTGGGATGTCCATCTTGTACAGCGAGAACCCACAAGGGTCTTTTTCAATGAATGACCAAAAGCAATTCACCACCATCTCAGGGTTAAGCATGATCAATGGCATGGCTTCTCAAGCCATGATGAAGGCCATCCAGTCCGCCAAGTATGAAGGCATGATCATTCCCTCAGATAAGGTCTGGAACAAGCTTGACTCGATAGGTAAAACAAGGCCAGCCATCTTGATTGAGGTGTCATACGGCGATGGAAGTCAAGCCAGTATGTCTTGCTACCACGTGCCTGGCGGAGAAGATATCATAGCTGCTGATGGGACAATACTTGAGCATGATCCCGACCGTTTTTATGCCCTACTAAGCGATGGAAGGTCAGCCTTGGTGCAGCGTTATGGCCTTCAACACTTGTTGAAAACTTCCCTTGATTTAGGCTTTCCCATGCAGTAATTTGCAGGCATGAAGTTCATCGCATCAAGTGGCCAGCTACTCAAGGCCTTACAAACAGTTGGAGGTGTCATCCAGACCAACAACACCCTACCCATCCTCGACCATTTCCTGTTGGAATTGAGCCAAGGTCAATTGACCTTGACGGCCTCTGACTTGGAAACAACCATGACCACCACCTTGGATATTGAGACGGAGGGGGAAATCACCGCAGCCATTCCTGCTCGCATCCTGTTGGATACCGTTAAGAGCTTTCCTGAGCAGCCGTTGACATTCACCTTGAATCCCGACAAGCACAGCGTGGAGGTGAGTTCAGACTACGGCAAATATGCCCTGTCCTACGTCGATGCAACTGAATACCCCAAGGCAGCTGCTCTCAGTGATGCCGCCTCAATCAGCATGCCAGCCAATGTCTTGACTTCAGCCTTGCACAAAACACTTTTCGCAGCGGGCAACGACGATTTGCGGCCGGTCATGAGCGGGGTGTTCTTCCAACTCACATCCGATGGATTGACTTTTGTGGCAACGGATGCACACAAGCTGGTTCGCTATGTGCGGACTGATATCAAAGCTTCAAACACATCTGAGCTCATCATTCCAAAGAAGCCATTGAATCAACTCAAGGCAACCCTAGGGCAAGGTGATGACATCGTGACCATGCATGTGACGGAGCAAAATGCGCAGTTCAGCTATGGCAATGTGACCTTAATCTGCCGACTGATTGATGGCAAGTACCCCAACTTTGAGGCCGTTATACCTAAGGACAACCCCAACAAACTCACAGTCGATCGTGGCACCTTGCTCAGTTCAGTTAAACGCGTCAGCTTGTTTGCCAACAAAACCACCCACCAGATTCGGTTCAAGATCACTGGCAATGAACTGACCATTTCTGCAGAAGACCCCGACTTTGCCAACAAGGCCCATGAGCGCCTCACTTGCCAATACGATGGATCAGACATGGAAATTGGTTTCAATAGCAGATTCATTGTGGAAATGCTGAATAATTTAACTAGCGATGACGTGGTCATGGAGCTCTCAGCACCCAACCGTGCAGGGCTTCTGTTCCCTGAAAGCGGACTGGAGGATGGTGAGTCCATCCTCATGCTGGTCATGCCTGTCATGCTCAATCAATGACCCTCTAGGCCACTGCATGTGGCCTTTTTTTTACACCTCAATTACTCACACCATGGCCAACGGATTTTTTCGCCCCCCCTACCCTGAAAACGAAGCAATCAACGACTACGCTCCTGGTTGCCCTATTCGTGAAGACATATTATCAACCTATGAAGACATGCTCAAAGGCCATGTGGACATCCCCATGTTCATTGGCGGCAAGGAGGTTCGAACCAATGAGTTAAGGGATTGCCGTCCACCTCATGATCACAAGAAAGTGATCGGGCAATACCATTGGGGTACTGGCCAGCATGCAAGCGATGCCATCGATGCCGCACTGAGCGCACACAAAGCTTGGGCAGCGATGCCATGGACAGAGCGCGCTGCCATTTTCTTGCGTGCAGCAGACATGGTTTCTGGTCCATACCGAGCAAAAATCAATGCAGCCACCATGTTGGCTCAATCCAAAACCTTATTCCAAGCTGAAATTGATGCTGCTTGTGAGTTTGCCGACTTTTTGCGCTTCAATGTGCAGTACATGACTGACATCTATGAGACGCAGCCTGACAGCTCAGCCGGTGTATGGAATCGCGTGGAGTACAGGCCCTTGGAAGGCTTTGTCTTTGCATTGACACCCTTCAACTTCACAGCCATTGCAGGCAACTTGCCAGCGGCTCCTGCCTTGATGGGCAATGTGGTTGTTTGGAAGCCTTCTGATAGCCAAATCTATTCTGCTTGGGTTGTGATGGAAATATTCCGCAAAGCTGGCATGCCTGCTGGCGTGATCAATTTGATTTACGCAGATGGCCCTGAGGTGGGCGATGTTGTGTTCAAGCACCCCGACTTTGCAGGCTTGCATTTCACTGGGTCAACCGGCGTTTTCAAGCACCTTTGGAAGGAAATTGGTCAAAACATTGACCGTTACAAATCCTACCCTCGGATCGTAGGTGAGACTGGCGGCAAGGATTTCATCGTTGCGCACCACAGTGCTGATGCCACTGAGCTAGCTACCGCTTTGAGCCGTGGCGCCTTTGAATTCCAAGGGCAAAAATGCTCTGCCGTTTCTCGGGCATACATTCCTGAGAGCTTATGGCCTGAAGTGAAAAAGCAATTGCTTGACAACATCCAAGACTTCAAGATGGGGAGCCCTGGTGATCCCAAGAATTTCATGACTGCTGTGATTGACGAGCGTTCCTTTGATAAAATTGCTGCCTTCATTGATGACAGCAAACAGCAAGATGATGCAGACATCCTAACTGGCGGGTCCTATGACAAGTCCAAAGGCTACTTCATCGATCCTGTCGTGGTTCACACAAGCAATCCACATTTCAGAACCATGTGCGAAGAAATCTTTGGCCCATTCCTCACCATTCACACCTACCCAGATGCAGATTGGACCAAGACGTTGGCATTGGTTGACTCAACCAGCCAGTACGCCCTGACAGGTGCGGTCTTCTCATTGGATCGTTACGCCATCAATGAAGCCTTGGAGGCCTTGACATTTTCTGCTGGCAATTTCTACATCAACGACAAGCCATCAGGTGCAGTGGTTGGCCAACAGCCATTTGGCGGAGGCAGAGGATCTGGCACCAACGACAAGGCGGGATCTGCACAAAACCTGCTTCGATGGGTTTCTCCTCGAACCATCAAGGAAACCTTGCTCCCTGCAAAATCCTACCCCTACCCTTACATGGACTGAACGAAAAAACCCGCAGATCGCTCTGCGGGTTTTTTCATGACTTGTTTGCTGGTGACGATGGTTGTTTAAGCCATTTCAAAAGCATTCTGTGATCAGGGCATGACTATTTCGGGTCTTGCGCTGTCTTCAGCTTGGTGATGCAAGGTCACAATGCACTTGGTTTCGTAAAATTCCGATCCCTTCATCCATTGCTTCAGTTCTTGGACTTCAGCGTCCAAGCCCTTGAGCTCTGATTTCAAACGACCACCCTTGAGGGCATAAATCGGTCCACCCTCTACAACTTGACCTCTTGTCCATGTCAAAAGCTGGCTTGCTGGTGCCACCGCGCGGGTGACAATGGCATCCCAAGGGCCTTTGAGCTTCTCAATGCGACCGTGGTAAGCACTGATATTTGGTATGGCCATCGCTTCAGAAACTGCTTGAACCACACGGATCTTTTTCGCCATGGAGTCGTTCAGTGTCCATTGTACGCTGGGAAATGCAATAGCCAGAGGAATGCCCGGGAAACCACCGCCCGTACCCAAGTCTAGGATATTCATGTCAGGCTGAAAGTCAGCTGCCAGGCCTAAGGTAAGTGAATGGAAGATGTGTCGCTCCCATAACAGTTCCATGTCCTTTCTCGAAATCACATTGATGCGAGAATTCCATTCCTTGTAAAGGTCAGGTAAGCGTTGAAGTTGCTCAATGGCTTCTTTCGTCAGAAAGGGGAAGCGCTTGAAGTCTTTTGCAGTGGGAGGCTTGATTGTCATGATCGTCGTATTCGCAACAAGGTTTTGATCCAGTATAAGGGGCTCAATAAGCCCATGGTCCATGAATGATCACTTGCACACCAAATCATGCTCAATGTGTAAGCGTTTAACAATGGCAAGATGGTAAGAGATCCGCTAATGAGCAAAAAACGATCAATTGGGCCCTGAAACCCTACGTCATAAAGAGGTTTCGCAATCAATAGGGTCCATAAAAGCAGGTGAATTGCCTGCAAAATTCCTGCAATTTTAAGGCCATTTCGCTCTTTCCACTTCCTGTGCTTGTGAACACGCACATCCATAGGCAGTTCAAATCGCGGCAATAAGGCCATATTTTTAGCTAAAACTGGCCTGACTTGGCCCAGTTTCGCTAGATCATTCATCAAGAATTCAATGGTTCCTCCATCGAGATGCATGTGGGACAAAAAGCCCTTGACCTGAAAAAAGGATTTGACATCAATAGCAAAGGCACTCGCCTTAAGTCCGGTTGCACGGCCAGCGTTCACTTGACGTCTGGCTGCATGCAGGTGCTCCATGGCATGCTCAAATTGTAACCAAAGTCCACCCAGTGACTGTGACCATGTCCAAGAGGCCAATACACGACCACCCAGAGGTTCCATCATCGTTGACAGCCATTGATTCAACTGCTCGGGTGGTTGGAATTGCAGATTCACACAGACAGCATAGCGGGTGGTGCAAGCTTTGAACCCAAGGGTGTAGGCTAGCTTACTGCTGTCCTGAAATCGCACCGATGGCGGGACATGAACAGCATGCATGTGAGGGTAAGCTTTGATCAACTGATCCAAGGCTTGTCTCGTTTGACCCTGGCTTTGGTCATCAACCACAATCACCGGGGTATTTTGGGTGTGTGGGTGTGATCGCAATGCCTCAATCCAAGGCTTCACATGATCAGCAGCATCCTTGCCAAGCAATACCAAGGTCATGTCAGAGGTCGGCGTAAGGGTATTCTGTCGCCATGATGGCCATAAAGCGATGATAGATTTGAATTGGGCAAGCAAGAGAGCCAATGTTATCACACTGAAAAACAGCCATGTAGCATACATGACATTCAAACCCTTCAAGCATTCCCAGCACATTTCCATCTGAGCAAAAGTAGTCAAGGTCATTCCGCTATTTTTACAACATGCAATTTGAACTCAAAGGCAAGGATCTCAAGAGCGCTGCACGTGCCGGCATCCTGCATACTGATCACGGTAAGGTGCCCACACCGATCTTCATGCCCGTAGGCACACAAGGATCAGTTAAAGGGGTGCATCCCCATGAGCTCAAGGATGACATCAAGGCACATATCGTTCTTGGCAACACCTACCACCTTTACCTAAGGCCAGGCATGGACATCATGGGACGTGCAGGCGGTCTGCATGCTTTTAGCACCTGGGATGGACCCTTGCTCACCGACAGCGGGGGCTTTCAAGTGCATTCGCTCAAACACATGCGTAAAATCACAGAGGAAGGCGTCACCTTCAAGTCACACATCGATGGCAGTAAGCATGTATTCACACCAGAATTTGTGATGGATGTACAACGTCACATTGGTGCTGACATCGCGATGGCATTTGATGAGTGCACCGACTACCCTTGTGAAAAAACCTATGCAAGAGAGGCCATGCATCGCACCCATCGGTGGTTGGACCGGAGCATGGCTGCATGGGAAGCATCTGAGCCGCTCTACGGCCACAATCAAGCCCTCTTTCCCATTGTGCAGGGCAGCACCTTCCCTGACCTTCGCAAGGAGTCCGCAGAAGTGGTTGCCAGCAAAGGTGCGTGGGGCAATGCCATTGGCGGACTGAGTGTGGGTGAGCCAGCTGAAGAAATGTATGCCATGACCGACTTAGTCTGCAGCATCCTGCCTGAAGACAAGCCTCGCTATTTGATGGGTGTAGGAACCCCTGCCAACATCCTTGAAAACATTGCCTTAGGCGTGGACATGTTCGATTGTGTCATGCCAACACGGAATGCTCGCAATGGACAGATTTTCACCTCAATTGGCATCATCAATCTCCGGAATGCCAAATGGGCAAAGGACTTCAGTCCACTGGACCCGCATGGAGATGCCAGTGTCGACCAGCGTTACAGCAAGGCCTATGTCAGGCACCTTTTTCATGTGAATGAAGCGCTTGGTCGGCAGATCACCTCCATCCACAATTTGCGTTTTTACCTCTGGCTTGTAGAGACAGCGAGAAAGCATATTTTGGCAGGGGACTTCAGGCAATGGAAAGACCGCATGGTTCCCCAACTTCAAACCAAGCTGTAGGCCACCCGACGGCAGATCACCCATGAATCGCATAGACCGGTACATTCTCAGTAAATTTTTAGGCAACTTTGCCTTGTTCATGGGCTTGATCATGCTCATAGCGATGGTCTTTGATGTGTCCCAGAAACTGGATGATTTCATGGACAATGACCTGAGCCTTGCAACCATCTTGCTGGACTATTACTTGAACTTCATTGCCTTTTACGGCAACACCTTTTCTGCCCTTATCCTCTTTCTTTCTACTGTGTTTTTCACGGCTCGCATGGCCAATCAAGGTGAGATTTCTGCCATGTTAACCGGGGGGCTTTCCTTTGGTCGACTGATGCGACCTTACCTGATTGGTGCAGCTGTTATTTGTTTGGCTTCTGCCAGCCTGAGCCACTTCATCATCCCTGGAACCAATAGCTCCCGTATCGCCTTTGAGGAGGCTTACATTCAGCACCGGGTCACTTCACGCCCCATTCATTTGCATCGCCAAGTCCTCCCGGGCCATTTCATTTATGTGGAGACCTGGAGTCCCGATCGCATGGGTGGCTACAACTTCACCTACGAACATTTTGAACAGGGCCGCATGGTGGACCGATTGAAAGCTTCTTTCATCAAATATGACAGCGTGAAAACTTCATGGCACATGGACAATTGGACATTGAGGCAGTGGCAGTCCAATGGGCACATGAGCCTGACATCAGGGGTGAGGCTGGACAGCAGTTTTGCATTTTTACCTCAGCAATTCAGCAGCAACAATCGGGGCATTGAAACCATGACCAGCCCTGAACTCTACAAAGCACTGAAACAGGTTAGGTTGAGCGGGTCTGAAGCCGTCCTTTTCTATGAAATGGAATGGTACCGTCGCAGCGCCTACCCCCTCTCTGCTTTCATCTTGGTTTTGATTGCAGCTGCCATGGCTAGCCGCAGCCAACGCGGTGGTATTGGGGCGCAAATTGCCCTGGGTTTGCTTGTGGCTGTCCTGTATATTTTCTTGATGCAACTGAGTAGCACCCTCGCCAGCACCCACATGACCAGTCCATTGGTTGCGGTATGGGTGCCAAACATCCTCTTCCTAGGGGTGGCGATGCTTGCCTACCGGCGCGCCTCTAGCTGAAAGGTTTTTGCGCCTTTCTTATTCACATGTTACTATTTACCCTCACAAATCTTGTAAGTTTGAGCCCTATCACATAGCTATGGAATACTTGGATTTTGAAAGCCCCATCAAGGCACTGGAAGATCAAATCACACAGGCTGAAACCTTATCAAAGGACAGCGGTGTTGACATGAAACAAAGTGTCAAAGATCTGAAGGTGAAACTAAAGAAAGCCCATGCTGAGGTTGCAAAGAACATGACAGCGTGGCAAAAGGTTCAAATGAGCCGTCACCCAGATCGTCCGCACACCTTGGCATACATTAATGCCTTGACCGATGGAAGCTTCATCGAACTGCATGGCGACCGACGCGTGAAGGACGACAAGGCCATGATTGGTGGTTGGGGAAGCATTGACGGAGAAAGTTTCCTCTTTGTTGGTCAACAAAAGGGCAGCAATACTAAAATGCGCCAGATGCGCAATTTCGGAATGGCTAACCCTGACGGTTACCGCAAGGCCCTTCGCTTGTTCAAGCAAGCTGAGAAATTTGGCCGCCCCATTGTTACATTGATTGACACCCCTGGAGCCTTCCCCGGACTTGTCGCAGAAGAACGCGGTCAAGGAGAAGCCATTGCCCGAAACATCCTTGAGATGACTCGCCTTCGTGTGCCCGTGATTTGTATCATCATTGGCGAAGGCGCTTCCGGTGGTGCTTTAGGCATTGGTGTTGGTGACCGTGTGCTCATGCTTGAAAACACCTGGTATTCCGTAATCAGTCCTGAAAGCTGTTCCTCCATTCTATGGCGCAGCTGGGATCACAAGGAAACTGCAGCATCTGCATTGAAACTGACGGCGAATGACATGAAAGGCAATGGCCTGGTTGATGGCATCATCAAAGAACCCTTAGGTGGTGCACACCGTGACCGAGAGGGCATGTTCAAAATTCTTCGAAAGGTTATTCTTGATTGCTACCAAGAACTCAAGGACATTCCAGCTGATGAATTGGTTGACACACGCATAGAGAAATTCGGTAACATGGGAGTCTTTCAGGAAGCCTAATTCACATGGAAGCATTCAAAAAAAATCCAGCTCAATCAGCAGCCTATAACCCAGGGGTCATTGACTTGCCAATGGGTGGGCGCATCCCCCCTCAAGCCATCGATCTTGAGGAGGCCGTGCTTGGCGCCTTGCTGATCGATCGTGATGCCTTGAGCAAGGTCATTGACATCTTAGCTGCAGAGAGCTTTTATGTTCAGTCCCATCAATTGATCTTCACTGCCATCCACCTACTCTTTGGTGAGTCCAAACCCGTTGACCTATTAACGGTTGCTCAGCAATTGAAGCAGGATGGGGTTTTGAAGCAAATTGGCGCTGAAGCCAAATTGGTGGATCTATCTACAAGGGTCTCTTCTGCCGCACACATTGAATACCACGCTCGCATTGTTGTGCAAAAGCACATTCAGCGAGAACTGATTCGCATCTCCAATAACATGATTGAAGAAGCTTATGAGGACAGCACAGATGTGCTTGATTTGTTGGACAAGGCTGAACAAAGCTTGTTTGAGGTATCTCAGGGCAACCTGAAGAAAAACTACGAGGGATCCAATGAGTTGGTGAAAGCCGCACTCAAACGCATTGAAGAAATATACAACAGTGATGGATTCTCCGGTATCCCTTCAGGTTTTGCTGGCATTGACCAAGTGACAGCCGGCTGGCAAGATTCCGACCTCATCATTATAGCTGCCCGACCAGGCATGGGAAAAACAGCCATGGTATTAAGCATGGCTCGTAACATTGCTGTGGATCACAACAAAGCAGTTGGGCTTTTCTCTTTGGAGATGTCTTCTGTGCAGCTCATCACCCGATTGATATCCTCAGAAACGGGCATCGATTCAGAGAAGCTGCGCAAAGGAAGCCTCAATGCCGTTGAGTGGGACCAGCTAACCAGCAAGGTTAAAACCCTGGAAGACGCGCCACTGTTCATTGACGACACCCCAGGCATTTCCATTTTTGACCTTCGGGCAAAATGCCGTCGCCTGAAGTCTCAACACGATGTAAGTATCATCATCGTTGATTACTTGCAGCTGATGACTGCTGGAGCTAGCAAGAACTCTGGCAACAGAGAGCAAGAGATTTCAAGCATCTCTCGATCATTGAAAAGCATCGCAAAAGAATTGGCAATACCTGTGATCGCTATATCGCAGCTGAGTCGTGCAGTTGAAACACGTGGCGGTTCAAAACGGCCTTTGCTTTCTGACTTGCGTGAATCTGGAGCCATTGAGCAGGATGCAGATATTGTCTCCTTCATTTACCGACCAGAATACTACCAAATGAGCGAGTGGGATGATGACGGAAGCCCGACGGATGGTCAGGCTGAATTCATCATTGCCAAGCACAGGAATGGTTCATTAAGCAACGTCCGGTTGCGCTTTGAGGGCAAGTTGGCAAAATTCTCTGACATGAATAGTGATTATGATTCGCTCAGAAAATCATCCAATCCGTCAACAGATGCCATCATTGAATCCAAGATGAACGAGAAAGGGCAATTTGGTTCAGTTACACCTGACAACAGTGACCATTCGCCGTTTTAAGGTGTAGCTCAGTCCTCAATTGAACATGCGCCAGCGAGCTGTCACTCGAACTGTGGCAGGCGGCAAAGGGTAATGCTCTGCCATGAATATGCCGTTGGGTAGCCAACCTTGATTGGCATTTTGTACATGAAGCTTCAATGACAGCTGGGGAAGCTCAAGACCAATCATGCCATGAATCACACCAGAAGCAGGCATCGAGTTCGCTTGCCTTAAGATGGCAAACTGGCCCCTTTCAGGAATGTAGACAGGTCGCTGCCAGCCACCAGACCAAGCACGTCCACTGACACCTACAAAGGCCTTCAGCCCCGGAGTCAAGCCCTTGACATCCCATTGACGGACCATCTCAGCCTCACCTGACCATGTTGGAAGGCAAAGCTCCGCAGTGCTTCCATATTGGTATCGAGCACGGTAATCGCTTTGCCAGGCATCATTCACCTTGCTGCTGCCATGATGCCATTCAATGGCAAAGCTTGACCATGCATCACGGGTTTCCCATTGGCCCATGCCCTGCCAATCATCCACGCGCAAAATGGGTTCCTCACTGCTGCCCTGGTAGCTCATGGTGATCCGATCATCCCACAGTGGAACCATCAGATGCTGTGAATTAATGGCATTCACCTGCATCCCTTCCCAGGCAAAAGGTTCTCGCTGGCGAATGGCCATTTCAAAAGGGAAAGCCTTGTTATCTCGAGTCAGCTTCAACTGATAGGCGCCTGACACCAGGTTAAGATGGGCAGTTACATCCGCAATTTTACTTGAACTATTCAAGTGAATAAAGGGATCCCACGCTGGGCCATGCAAGGAATCCTCACCTTGGTAGGCTTGGGTCTTGTAATCCATGCCAAAACCTATCTGCCATGACTTTTTCAAGCGCATGCCAACTTCCCATTGCCAATTTAAACTGACCAATGAGTCTGTCCACAGATCCACAGGTCGTGAAAATTGTCGCTGACCAACAAAGCCATTGGTCCGAACGAAGAAGTGATCATGTGCCAATCGCATATCCCAACGACTAAGCTTGTGCTCGCTACTCGCATTGGTCCACCGAGTAGTTACCAGCGATCGATTGCTCTGCAGCAAACTGTCCACCGTTAAAACATCGGTTTCCAAAATACCACCTGTCTCATTCACCCGGCCATGACTGGACTGGTAATCCACATTCCATGCCCATTGTTCATCCTTGGTCCAACCGTGCTGTTTGATGGTCAAGTTATCCATGAAATAGCTCTCTGTCAGCAAACTCCCATCTGCTTGGGTTCGTTTGTAGTGAACCAACCAATGGTTCCGGGGGTTCGCGCTGGCAGAAACCATCACCCCAAATACTTGACCATTTTGATGTGCAGATGCCCCATACCATTCCGTCACTGGCAGCGGCCCATAACGCATGGGCTCATGCAAGTCTGTCAATATTCCGACGTGACGCAACGTCGCATCCTCCACGGGCACGCCATGCACAGAAGGCCGCATGACATCCCAGGCATTGATGGACCCAAATGAGCTCAAGCGAAGTCCCTGAATGGGATCTTGCGCCACATGACCCCAGAGAGACGGCGCCTGGTGGTCTTTGAAATAATGGAGCGGTGGCAGCGCAGCCTGAGGGACATCCATCACCCAATCTGTATGCTTATCGATGAAGCCAAGCTGAGCTTTCTCAGGCAATGCCAGGCTGTCAACGTCCTGTGAAAACAGATTCACTGACAGGCAGAGCATGAAGACAAATAGTTTGAGTGGCATCAGGATAAAATTAGACAATCAATCGTTGTTCAACCCTGCTTGGATGGAGACTTGGTTCGTTTCAACCAACCATTCATCACTACCATGGCCAAGACGGCAAGAACACCTAAATAAAAATTGGGAGACATGGCCTCTGTCTCACCAAAAATGGCCAAGGCAATAAGGATCCCGTAAACTGGTTCAAGGGCCACGGTCAGGACCATGGTGAAGGGCGTCAAGCGCTTCATGATTTGCACGCTCACTGTGAAAGCAAACGTTGTACAAACCAGGGCTAAAATTAACAACCAGATCCAATCCATGGCACTGGTTTGTGAGATTACACCCACAACCTCTCCGCGGTAAAGCAACACGAAGGTCAGAGCCAATGCAGCAGCGGATAGCTCCCATAAGGAAATCACCTCTGAAGGTATTCGGTTAACAAGAAAGGCATTGCTGACGGCAAAAAGGGACACAATGGCTGCGCTAGAAATGCCCAATGCAATGGCGTACATGTCAGCTTGAAGATTCCCCAGTGCAAGGAGCATCCCAGACAAAACCCCAATGGCTAGCAACACCTCGCTACCTGCAATTCGTCGTTTGAATGCAATGGGTTCAATGATGGCAACAAACAACGGACCTGTACTCAGACAAGCTAAAGCGATAGAGACATTCGACTGTTTGATGCACTCAAAAAAGGTTAGCCAGTGAATGGCAATCAGAACACCCAACCCCGCCAACCTGATGCAATCCCTGAAGGGTGGCAATGCAAGGGATCTAGAGCGCATTAGCATAAAGCCAATCAATGCAATGGAGGCAATGGCTGTTCGAAGCCAAACAAGCTCCAAACTTCCCAAAGCAATTAAGCGCCCAAGTGAACCAGAAAAGCCCCATATCAAAACAATGACATGGAGCCAAAAAATAAAGGTCCAACGGGAGGATGATTGAGATAAAAATGCCATGGCAGGCAAAAATACTCTCAAAACTGGTATGATTAAAAACAAAAAACCCCCACTTTTCAGTGAGGGTTTTCGTAAAAGTTATGGCGGCGACCTACTCTCCCGGAAATACCAGTACCATCGGCGCAATTGGGCTTAACTTCTCTGTTCGGAATGGAAAGAGGTGATCCCCAACGCAATAGCCACCATGTTTTAAATATGATTATGACAATAAAGGAGCAAACATGTAAACAAGCATCCGGTAAAAAATCTACGGGTAATTAGTACTACTCGGCTATGACATTGCTGCCTTTACACCTGTAGCCTATCAACGTCCTAGTCTCGAACGACCCTTGAAAGAAATCTCATCTTAAGGTGGGCTTCGTACTTATATGCTTTCAGTACTTATCCCATCCGAACATAGCTACCCTGCGATGCAGCTGGCGCCACAACAGGTACACTAGAGGTTCGTCCGACTCGGTCCTCTCGTACTAAAGTCAGCTCCCTTCAAATTTCTAACGCCCATAGTAGATAGAGACCGAACTGTCTCGCGACGTTCTGAACCCAGCTCGCGTGCCACTTTAATGGGCGAACAGCCCAACCCTTGGGACCTTCTTCAGCCCCAGGATGTGACGAGCCGACATCGAGGTGCCAAACCCTACCGTCGATGTGAGCTCTTGGGTAGGATCAGCCTGTTATCCCCGGAGTACCTTTTATCCTTTGAGCGATGGCCCTCCCACGAGGAACCACCGGATCACTATGCCCTACTTTCGTACCTGCTCGACCTGTATGTCTCACAGTCAAGCACCCTTGTGCCATTGCACTCTACGCACGGTTACCAAGCGTGCTGAGGGTACCTTTGGAAGCCTCCGTTACTCTTTTGGAGGCGACCACCCCAGTCAAACTACCCACCAAGCACTGTCCCCCTCGCGGGGTTAGGCTCTAAATAACAGAAGGGTGGTATTTCACGGGTTGACTCCACAATGCCTAGCGACACTGCTTCAAAGTCTCCCACCTATGCTACACATCTATTACTCAAAGTCAATACTAAGCTATAGTGAAGGTTCACGGGGTCTTTTCGTCCCACTACGGGTAATCGGCATCTTCACCGATACTACAATTTCACCGAGCTCATGGCCGAGACAGTATCCAATTCGTTGCACCATTCGTGCAGGTCGGAACTTACCCGACAAGGAATTTCGCTACCTTAGGACCGTTATAGTTACGGCCGCCGTTTACTGGGGCTTCAATTCAGCGCTTCTCTTGCGATAACGCCTCCTCTTAACCTTCCAGCACCGGGCAGGTGTCAGACCATATACATCATCTTTCGATTTAGCATAGTCCTGTGTTTTTGCTAAACAGTCGATTGGATCTTTTTACTGCGGCCCTCATTGCTGAGGGCGCCCCTTCTCCCGAAGTTACGGGGCGATTTTGCCTAGTTCCTTAGCCATGAATCACTCGAGCACCTGAGGATACTCTCCTCACCCACCTGTGTCGGTTTACGGTACGGGTTGCTTTAATCTGAAGCTTAGAGGTTTTTCTTGGAAGTCTGATTAGGTCCACTATCACCTCTGCCGAAGCATTGGTGTACTATCAGCTTTCAGCACACCTGGCGGATTTACCTACCTGGCGTATACCTACGGCTTTCAACGTACTATTCCGTCAGTACGCGGGACTTTCACTACTCCGTCACCCCATCGCAATTAAAGCAAGCACAGGATTATTAACCTGTTGTCCATCGACTACCCCTTTCGGGTTCGCCTTAGGTCCCGGCTAACCCTCAGCTGATTAGCATAGCTGAGGAAACCTTGGGTTTGCGGTGTGCGGGTTTCTCGCCCGCATTATCGTTACTTATTCC
>Ga0233433_10000055_pt1:25000-139600 | contig 139600 bp, 118 predicted proteins | sample SI_122_August201_5_FD_179868 | JGI IMG/M metagenome (GOLD analysis project Ga0233433, IMG submission 179868) | Seawater microbial communities from Saanich Inlet, British Columbia, Canada - SI_122_August2016_100_MG | ecosystem: Environmental > Aquatic > Marine > Inlet | place...
CCATCAAGGCCATGTCAGGAATGACCAGTCCAATGATCAATGCATAGACTGGTATACGGGCAGAACATGTAATGAATGGCGTGACTGCAATGGCCAACCACCGTTCCCTGCCGTCTTCCATGTTGCGCGTCGACAGGATGGCGGGGATGGCACATGCTGTGCCACTGATCATGGGAACCACAGACTTACCGCTCAGGCCAAATGGTCGCATGAATCGGTCCATCATGAAGACCACCCGTGACATGTACCCAGACTCTTCCAATAAGGCAATGAATCCAAACAACATGGCAATTTGTGGCACAAACATCAATACCCCCGTGATGCCCGGCATCAAGCCATGGGTGATCATGTGTGTAAAAAACCCGCCGGGGAGCTTGGCATTGATCGATTGAGAAAGGGAAGTCATCATTTCGTCGATCGCAACCATGGGTCCCTCACTGCCATAAAACAAAGCCTGGAAAATCACAAAGAGCAAACCAAACAATACCACAGAACCCCAAAGCGGATGTACAAGCAAGCGGTCAACCTTGGTGGAGAATCGACGATCCTGCTCAGGGTAACTGGTTAAAAAACTACCAAGCCAGCGATTCACCTGTCGGTAACGCTGAATCGCCTCATCTGCACGAAGGCGTTTAGGTCCGCGGCCGCTTTCACGAATTTTTGCTTCATGCGCTGGTTGAGATAAACTGCGAAGCCACGTTTTATAGATGTACTCATCTCCCTCTTGCAGGGCTGCTAACCACTGAAGATGGATGCCTCCTGGTTGGAAAAAGGGTGCGTGAGGCGATGCCTTTGCACGTATAATGGCTGGCTGAATAGCCTCCATACCTTCTCCCGTTCTGGCATTCACGATCAAAACCTCACAACCAAGGGATTCACCCAAAGCAGCATGATCCAAAACCAGGCCCCTATGAGCCATGTCGTCAGCCATGGTAATGACCAACACAGCGGGGATACCAAGGTCTAAGACTTGAGAAAAAACAAAGAGACATGTCTTCAAATTGGTGCCATCAGCTACGCCGATGACCACATCGACCTCCCCTTCTTCATGCACATTGAGCAGGCTATCCATCACCACCGCTTCATCAGCTGATGAGGGGTGTAAACTGTAAATGCCTGGCAAATCGATGATCTCAGCTAACTGACCGGGTGCCAACTTGGTCAAACCACTGGTCCTTTCCATGGTCACGCCAGGGTAATTGCTAACCTTTTGATTCATCCCCGTCAATTGATTGAACAGGGTGGATTTGCCCGTGTTGGGCCGGCCGACCATGGCAATGCGCAAGGACTGCTTAGCTTCCATGTGGACGGGTTATAGGGATTCTCTTTGCCAGTGAGCGGCGCATGCTAATTTGTGTGCCTTGAACACGGAAGCACATGGGATCCCTGAATGGGGCAACAAATAAAAGTTCAATTTCTTCACCTGGCAAGCAACCCATCTCAAAGAGCTTCACACTCACGCCCTCTTCTGGTTCAAGCACGATGGCTTTTTGCCCAATGCGGAGATTGCTTAGATTCATGCCTGCAAGGTAAGGTAGATTGTTGTTTAGATTGATTCTAATTTACCAAATTCCCTCTCTCGAAGGAACGCTTAAAGCAGCATGGTCACCGGCGATTCAAGGAAGGCCTTCAGGCTGTTGAGGAATGCTGCACCTGTAGCGCCATCCACAGCCCTGTGGTCACAGCTTAAGGTGACTTTCATGACATGGCCTGGAACGATCTCGCCATCCTTGACGACTGGTACGGATTGAATGCCGCCAATGGCAAGTATGCAAGCATCTGGTGGGTTGATGATGGCCGTGAAATCCTCCACACCAAACATCCCTAGATTAGATATAGTAAAGGTGTTGCCTTCCCAATCCTGAGGCTGCAACTGCTTGTCCCTTGCACGCTGTGCAAAGGATTTAACTTCCGTTGAGATGTCCGATAGGGATTTTGCGTCCGCATGGCGAACCACCGGCACCAATAAGCCATCCTCCACAGCCACCGCAATACCAACATGGACATCAAAGTTGGTGCGAATGACATCACCCAGCCAAGAGCTATTCACAGCGGGGTGTTTTTTCAAGGATTTCGCCACCGCTTTCACCACCATGTCATTGAAGGAGATTTTAACAGCGGATTCTGCATTCAAAAGACTGCGTGAGGCCATGGCAGCTCCCATGTCAATGGACATTGATACATAGAAATGCGGTGCGGAAAATTTACTTTCACCCAAGCGCGAAGCAATGACCTTCCTCATTTGCGATACGGGGGTATCTATGTAGCCAGAGCTTGGGTAGTTCTGGGCAACAGCCGGGGAAGCAACAATTGGCGCAGCAGCTGCAACCTCAATGTCCCTTTTGACAATACGGCCACCTTCACCACTGCCAACAATGCCAGCCAAATTCAAGCCTTTGTCTGCAGCCAAGGATTTGGCCAATGGGGACGCCTTGATGCGGCCTGTGCTCGCTGATGCTGCAGGAGCTGGGGTTACGGGTGCAACAGGTGCTGATACGACCTTCGCCGGTGCTGCCTCCTTTGATGGCTTTGATTCAACAGGCGATTCACTGGCCGCTGAGGCAGTGAGCAATGCGCTAATGTCTTCACCTTTCTCGCCGATGATGGCAAGAATGCTATTCACTGGAGCTGCCTCACCTTCTTTAGTGCCAATGTATAAAAGCTCACCCTCTTGACCCGGAAAGGACTCAAAGTCAAGGGTTGCCTTGTCAGTTTCAATTTCCGCAAGAAGCAACCCTTCCGTGACGACATCACCAATTTTGATGTGCCATTTAGCTACAACACCTTCAGTCATGGTGTCACTCAGTTGAGGCATATTAATTACAATGGCCATGGTTCAATGTTTTAAGTGATTGCGGAATCCGTGCAATTATTCAGTTACAAAGGGGTAATCCTCTTGGGTGTAGACATGTTTGAACAGCTCATGACCTTCAGGGAAGGGTGAGTTGTCAGCAAATTCAACACATTCAGCCACCAGCGCTTTCACGCGCTGATCAATGACTTCAAGGTCTTCTTTTGTGGCCCACTTCTTCTTGAGGAGCATTTCCTTGGATGTTAAGATGGGATCGACCTTCTGGTACTCTGAAACCTCACCCTTGGTTCGGTAAAGCTGTGCATCCGACATGGAATGCCCCTTGTAACGGTAGGTCCGAATTTCCAAAAATGTTGGACCACCACCGTTGCGGGCGCGATCAACAGCTTCTTGAATGGCTGCATAGGTGATGGCAGGATCCATGCCATCAACTGCTTGGCAAGGCATTTCATACCCCAAGCCCAATTTCCAAATTTCACTGTGATTGGCTGTGCGCTCAACCGACGTGCCCATGGCATAGCCATTGTTCTCTACAATGAAAACCACTGGCAAATTCCATAGCATAGCCAGGTTAAAGGTTTCGTGCAAGGCTCCTTGTCGCGTGGCGCCATCTCCCATGTAAGTCAACGTCACATGATCCTTGTCCTGGTATTTGTCTGCAAAGGCAATACCTGCACCCAAGGGTATCTGCCCCCCAACGATGCCATGGCCACCAAAAAAGTTATGCTCCTTGGAGAAAATGTGCATGGAACCACCCTTACCTCTCGAAGTGCCATCCACACGGCCCATCAGCTCTGCCATCACACGGCGGGGATCAACCCCTAAACCAATGGGTTGCACATGGTTCCGGTAGGCGGTGATCATCTTGTCACCCTTATTCATGGCAAGCAACGATCCAGCTAAAATAGCCTCTTGTCCATTGTACAAATGCAGGAATCCACGGATCTTCTGCTGGATGTACAAGGCAGAACACATATCTTCAAACTTTCGCCAGAAGCTCATGTCTTCATACCATTTAAGGTAGACTGCTTGGGTTAATTTTTTCTTTGCCATGTCTTAGGGATAAGAGACAAAATTACGCCAATATGTCCATGGTCAGTCCAGCAGCTGATTCAGGTCTATCAGGGCTGAAAAACGGATGGTATTCTCCAAAGGGGATCGCACCGACTGATCGGCGGGAAAAAGGTAAGCAAAGTCAAGACCTATCAGGCTGTACCTAAGGCCAAAGCCCATGGTGTAGAAGCGGCGATTGCCCTTGGTTTGATCCTCGTGCTGGTAGCCGCCACGGACGGCGAATTTGTCATCATACCAATACTCAAGCCCCATGTTTACCATGAACTCACGCATGAGTTCATTCACGCCCTCAGGTTTAGCTGCAGGATTCCACGATTGAATCATGCCTTGAACCACCGACACGTTATCGTCCATGCCTTTGAGTATCTCGTAGCGATCACCATCGTTGTCCTCATCCAAGAGATCTCTCAAAGGCCTTGTTGGCACCAAGAGTTTGTTTACATCCAAGAGGATGGTGACACGGTTGTAGCGGTCCAATGTCCAATTGTAACCAATGCCTGTGCGTAAATTTGTGGGAATGAAGTCTTCGCGGCCACTTTCGGTGTACTTCACCTTGGCACCTATATTGGAGACATTGAAGCCGCCCAGCCATTGACCTTTCTGCCCATCGGGTAAATTCATTTCATTGCCTTGGTAGTACAGAGAAATATCGGTTGAGACAGTCTGTCCTGGCTTGGTTTGCAAACCGCCGACTACCTGACCCTGAGTCAAGTCTGACATAGCATAACGCAGGGATACACCCGCAGATAAATGCTCTGACAACTTCAAGGCATAAGCCACATCTACGGCCATTTCATAGGGCCGGTAGGTGCCTTGCTCATCGCCTTGCTCGTTGCGGAAGGTGATGTCGCCCAGGCTGAAATAACGGAGACTTGCACCAATACCGCTTCGCTCACCAAGCCCTACTGCCACGTTGGCAAACATCAATTCCACATCAGGAACCAGTTGACGCAACCACGGGGTGTAGGATAAGCCCCCCTGAGTTGTTCCCTCCCCAAGAAACGCCAGCTTGGCTGGATTCCAGAAGATGGCATTGGCGTCTGGCTCTAAAGCTAAGCCCGCATTAGCCATGCCGCCGGCACGGGCATCAGGCCCAATAGCCAACATAGGCATAGCAGAGGTGACAACATTGAGGTTGTCTCCAAATGCTGTTGTCTGCGCCACTGTGCTCAGGGATAGGGTTGCACACAATAGTGCATAACTGAAACGTCTTGGAATGCTTTGATTCATGGTGACAAATATATTGCTTAGTTCAAAAGAATGAGTCGATCGGCGGCAGCAGCTTTCTGGCCATCTGACAGGCGGGTGACATCCATGCGCACAACGTACCAGCCAGCCGGTAACATTTGTCCTTTGCCACCACGTCCATCCCATACCATAGGCTGCAACACAGATGCCTGTGGAACGCCCTCCCAGGAGGATTCGTATACCGCGGCCCCAGATGCAGATAAAATTTGGCAAGTAACTTTCAAACTGTCTCCCGATGCATTGTGTTCCAAATCTAAATGGAACGGTCCCCTACCGGGGTTCGGGTAAATGCGCAGGTCACCCAAAACCAGCTGATCCCGCGAAACCACATAAAAATTCACTTCCGCCACAGAGACGTTGTTGTAACTATCCCAAGCGCGAACAGCAAAGACGTGGGAGCCATCTAACAAATCGTTGAACGGCCAAGTTGCTTGACCACTTTGGTAGGTGTTGGGGTCTGCCTCAAACCGCGAATTCATAGAAAAAGCCTGATTCCAATCCCCGTCCAAAGCACCCATCAAATCATGGCCAATGCCGTTGCCAACCACATTGATGCCACTGGGGTCACTCAATCGCACCAAGCCTAAGGGGTCAGGCCCAGTGACGCCTCCATCGATGAAACCTGTGTTTCCTATGAACACCTCGATGGATGGACCTGATGTGTCCAGAGGTGCTGAGGTGTTGATGCCTCCCACCAGCAAGCGGCCATCAGACCCTGAGGCATCTATCAGACCGTTGTCAGCATACAAGGATAAGCGCCCCTTACCAACTTGCAGAGCAATGTCTAAGGGCATGAACCATGTCGCTGTGAATTGACCATCGACCACATCAACATCACCCCTGTAGGCCGCATTGTCCCATGTATTGAAGTTGATGACAGGTCCCTGGCCATCGTTGCGCAAGGTTTGTCTTTGCTGCGCCTTGTCAAAGAGGATGAGCTTAAGGCGGCCATTGAATGTAGACATCACCTGGCCCGATAGGCCCTCTTGAATGTGGCCAGATATGCGCACTTGAGACAGGGCCTTCAAGGTGTCATTCAATCCAGATACTGCAGGAAGGACAAGGCCATTGAGGCTGTCAATAACGATGTCATGTTCAGGGACATTTAAGCGCAAGGCCGGGTCACCAAGCAAGGTGAATCGAAGCTTGTCCGAACGGTTTGTTGAATTTTTTGCTGATCGAAGGATCTGACCAAAGGTTCGGTAATGGTTGTCTTCCTTTTCAAAAATCGTATGGAAAATGCTGTCACTGAGCATGGCGCCTGCATCCACATAAATCACCCGTGTTGTGCTGAGCAAGGCAATGGCCCCGCCTAGGGGATTCATCAACAACTCCTCTCCTGCAGACGTCCTCAGGGGATCATCCAAGCGAGAAAATTCGCAGGTGATGGTGACAAACAAGGGCAATTTCGCCCCGTTACTGAAGGCTGTCACATCGGCCAACTGCAAGATGTTTTCACTGCTCCACCCCACTTCACCGCCGTGGCCCACATAGGTTGTCACCAAATTGCCGTCATTGATGTTTTGCAAGAGATCTTGCCTCACGCCAGGGTAGCTTTGAGACCCAGCGCTCGACTGCTGAACATAGCTGTCAGAGTAGATTTTCTCCAGATCCAAGAATGGGTAAAGGGTATCCAGTCGCTCAGCAATGCGATCGGGAATGGTGGTCAGAAGTGGCTCCCAGCCCGCATCTGCATCATCCGACACAAACAACACTTTTTTGCGCCAATCTCCGAGGGATTGGCTGGGGTCTGAATAAGCAATCACCTTGTCTACCACAGATTTCGCTTCAGACAGGGTGTTCACTGTCATCCGACCGATGCATAGATCCAAGGTCTTCCGGGTCAACTGTAGGCCTTCATTGTCGTCCATGAACCCTAAATAATCATCGGTGACAAAGGATGTGTACAAGCTGAAGCTAGCTTGACTTTGAAAGGCCGGAATCTGGTTTTGATTTGGACTCAGGCGCCCCTTCATGTCATAGCTGCAATCGCCAAAAAGGAGCAAATACTCAGGCTTGTCTGACGGGCTGCTGGCGTTAGACCACAACATGCGCATCATGTCTTTGATGGCTGTCAGATCCTGAACACCTCCTGAAAACTCATTGTACACATGCTGCACATCAACAGCCTGAACGGTCAGCCCCCGATCACGATGAAACTGAGCGAGTCGCTCGGCTTCTATCAGCATATGCTCGGGGGCCACAATCACATAATCCGTCTGTCCCCATGCTCGAATGTCTTGATTGGCCACAATGGATCCAAGGGTTGGTGTTGGTGCCAAATAGGGAGTGAAAACCATCACCGTTCGGGCTGAATCCAAGGGCATATTCCACAGTAAATCATTGCCAACAACTGCTCCTTGACGCTCTCTCACATGGGCGGGGTCAGTCACATCCCAGACTTTAGGTAGTGCCTGAGCACTTGCGTTTTTCATGCGAAAAACCCGCACGCTATCGTCGACAGGCAACCAGCGCAGGGCAGCGTGGTACTTGGCCCAGTCTAAGGGCGCATCAGCCTTGACGTCAAGGTAGTCTAACCAGGCGGTTGCGCTTGGGTCATTGCTTCGGTCAAAGTCAACTTGCACCATGCCCCATGCATTGACGCCATTGCCGGCTTGTGTCCAATCACCCCTGGCATCATCCACATAGTTGGCATGAGAACTCGCAGAAACCAATTGCATATTGATACTGCCCACTTGACCCATCGCGGTCTCCAAGGTCATGTCGGTGGAAGATGTCGTTGAACGAGCCACTGCCCGCATCGTGAACTTGGCCATGGAATTGGCATCCAACGCAGCAAGTCCTAAGTCAATCTGTCGGGTGAGCACAAAATCAAATATTTCACCAAACCATTGTCGGCCACCCCCCACCAAATTGACATTGTCTTCTTCGTGCCGGTTGATGTAGCGGTGTCGATTGATGGTGTCATTGCTTTGAGGCTGTAGTTGCGTCAATGCCACCCGGCGTCCGCCTTCCGTGCTGGTGACAAAGTAGGTTTGAGCATCTGCGTAATGGTGCCGTTGAACCACGAAATCCTGCTTGGTGGTGTCGTAAATTGTGATCTGCGGGAGCTGTCCGTAGAAATACAGGTGATCCCCCGAATCAAAGCTGCCATCGCCGCCATCATCAACCCAAATAGGCAGGCTTATCAGGTCGACAGATCGTGACACGGCATTGGCCTCTGGCAAGAGGCCCGCAGGAAGTCCCCATACACCAATATTGGCACTTGTCCAGGCCGTTCCTGGCAGCCCTAAGGTTACTAAATCGCTACCAGATAGTCGCCAAATTGCTTCATTGGGTACACTAACCTCTGCCCAATCGCCTTGACTAAGGGCAGAATTGCTGAGTTGTGCCTGCGCTGAAAACGAGCATAACATGGTCATTATCAACAGACATAGACCATTTGTTGGGGAGAAGTTGGGTACTCTGTTCATGTAGCTTATCACAATACGCTAAGTTCGCCGTTTTGTTGTCATGAGACAATATTTATCAGCATTTCATAAACAACAAGGGAAATCGTATACTTGTGCTTCTAATCTACGCGCGTTATACATGGCCCTTTCTCGCCTCTTTATCTCAGCATCCCTAAGCCTTGGATTCTTATCCATGGCTGCTCAAGATGCACACTTTACGCAGTTTTACGCCAACCCTATCTACTTGAACCCCGCCTTTGCTGGCGTGAGTCAATGTCCGAAGGTGAACGTCAACTACCGAAACCAATACCCAACGCTGGGCGTTTATCAGACGACTTCAGCCTCTTACGATCAATATGTGGACGCCCTCAACGGCGGCGTTGGCGTATTGATGTTGCAAGATGAGGCCGCCAACGGCGCCTTGAGCTTGACAGAGGTGTCGCTTGCATACTCCTACCACCTAACTGTCACCCGAGATTTCTCTGTGCTGTTTGGTGCGCAAGGAACATTCCGTCAGCGATTGCTGGATTGGGGCAACCTGACATTCCCTGATCAAATCGATCCCTTCTACGGCTTTGTTAAGCCAACCAATGAAATCCCTCCAGGCAGTGCCAATGTGCTCAATAGCCAGAACTTTGACTTAACCTTTGGAATCTTAGGCTTCACTGACAACTTCTACATGGGTGCAACCTTTGCACATGTCACTGAGCCCAATGAAGCCTTCTTGAGCAACAACAGCCTACCCATGAAGTTCACCGGTCAACTTGGCGCAGTGATTCCTATTGGACGCAAGCGCTTGTACAATGACCTGGACAACTTGCTCATCCCCCACGCGGTCTTTCAAAGCCAAGGCGGAGCCATGCAGTTAACTTCTGGCATCTCATTCAATCGTGGCTTGATCACTGGTGGATTGGCTTACCGCCAAGCCATGGGAGCACTCAGCTCAAATCCTGACGCCATTGTGGCCATCATAGGCATTGCACCCAATGACATGCCCTGGACTTTTGGCTACTCCTACGATTACACCATCTCTTCATTGAAAAACACCCTAGGTGGTGCACATGAAATTAGCATGTCTTACCAATTCCCATGCCGATCTCAACGCTCTCGCAGCAGAGGAATTAAGTGTCCAAAATTTTAATTTGACTATCCGATGATTCGTAAAACCATTCTACTTGTAGCTGCTAGCTTGATGCTTGCCAGCTGCGCAAAGACCCAATCCAGCACAACGGGATGGGCTTACAACAAAAGCAACAATGGAGGATTCCAAATCAACCTTGACTACAAGGGCCAGGAAGCTGGACCCGGTTTGGTCTTCGTTGAAGGTGGCACCTTTGTCATGGGCCGTGTGGAGGAAGATTTCCAGCGTGACTGGAACAACCAACCTTCGCGTGTCACGGTGGCATCTTTTTACATGGACGAAAGTGAGGTAACCAACGCAGATTATCGCGAGTACCTCTATTGGGTTAGACGTGTGTACGATTACGGGTACTACCCACAGATTTACCAATCGGCATTGCCTGACACCTTGGTGTGGCGAAACAAGCTTGGTTACAATGAAACCTACGTGGAGAACTACTTGCGTCATCCTGCCTACAACTTCTACCCTGTGGTCGGTGTTTCTTGGGAGCAGGCCATGCGCTACTGTTCATGGCGAACTGATCGCGTGAATGAGCAAATTCTCATCGACAAAGGCATCCTCAACACCATGCATGAGCAGCAAGATGATCAAAGCTTCAACACCGAAGTGTACTTGTACAAAGGCGGTGAATACACCCAACAAAACAAGCGTGGCGTGAAGGACTTGAACCCCAACACTCAGTACGGCAAAGAAGGTCGCCCTGCACGCATTGAAGATGGCATCTTGCTTCCCAAGTACCGTCTACCAACAGAAGCTGAGTGGGAATACGCTGCCTATGCTGAAGTGGGTAATCGCGTTTACAACCGCACCGTTGATCGCAACAAGTACTCTTGGAATGGCTCAACTGTTCGCAACGGTCAGAAAGGTGACATGGGTGACATGCTTGCCAACTACAAACGCGGCGGCGGTGACAACATGGGTATTGGTGGCTACTTGAATGACCAAGCTAACATCACCATGCAGGTGAAGTTTTACCCTCCCAACGATTTTGGCCTGTACGACATGGCTGGCAACGTGGCAGAGTGGGTTCTTGATGTATACCGTCCTCTATCAGGACAGGACATGGCAGACCACAGACCTTTCCGTGGCAATGAGTTCACGCAATTTGATGACAACTATGAAGGCCTTGGTGAATTGGCCGTATTGGTTGAACCACAGTACAAATTGGTTCCCAACCAGGATGGCGGCACAGACAGTGTCTTGTTAAGGCTGCCTGGTCAACTGCCCATTCGCGACGTGGCGGTAACTGACAATCTCACGCGCAGAAACTACAAGAAGAGCGATTACAGGAATTTCCAAGATGGTGACGTTGAATCATCCATTTCCTACGATAAAGGCGGTGTGACTGAAGATGACAACCCCATGTATCAATACGCTGACAAGACCTTGATTGGCAACAATTCTCGTGTCTTCAAGGGAGGATCTTGGAAGGATCGTGCCTACTGGCTTTCCCCTGGTGCTCGACGTCACCTAGAGCAAGATCAATCCACTGACTTCATCGGATTCCGTTGCGCCATGGACCGACTTGGCTTCCAGAATGAGTCATCCGATCGCGAGAAGGAACAAAAGAAAGTGAAGGCAGATAAATTCCGCCGCTACCAGCCTTGATCAGTCAACTACTCGCCCTGGTCTCGCAGGGACATGACATCTGCTCAGATAGCCGCACATTGGCTGCTGGGCAGATTTTTTTTGCGCTCAAGGGTGACAATTTTGATGGCAACACCTTTGCAAAGGCGGCCTTAGAAAGGGGTGCAGTTGCTGTGGTTGTTGACACATTGCACAGCGGACTAAAAGCCGATGAACCGGGCGTCTACAAAGTGGTCAACGCCCTTGCTTCCCTGCAGGAACTGGCTCATGCACATCGCATGAATTGGGGTGGAACCTTGATTGGGTTGACTGGCAGCAACGGCAAAACCACGGCAAAGGAATTGTTTCGGTCTGTGTTAAGTCAGTCATTCAATGTGCATGCAACGGATGGGAATTTCAACAACCACATTGGCTTGCCATTGACCCTGTTGGGCCTTAAAAAATTCCATGAAGTAGCCGTCATTGAAATGGGCGCCAACCACCGAGGTGAGATTGCTTCCTTAACTGCCATTGCTGCACCAGACATAGGCTACATCACCAACTTTGGACAGGCACACCTGGAAGGATTTGGCGGCGTAGACGGTGTCATTCAGGGTAAAATAGAACTCTACCAGTGGCTGACCTCTCATGGCAAACCATCGCTAGTCAACGACTTGGACCCCTTGCAGATGCAACATGCAGGCAACAACAAACTGCCCTCGAGCAAGGGTGTTGTTTGTCAATCAAAGGATCAGGGTGTGCATGTGACCATCGGGGATGCCCAAGCACAAAGCCACCTTGTTGGCGACTTTCACAGCGGAAGCCTTGTGGCCTCAGTTAACCTAGGGCGCTACATGGGCATGGCAGATGAAGCCATTGCGCAAGGCATCGAAGCGTACATCCCCTCCAACAACCGCGGGCAATGGCTGACAACGGATAGCAATCGCATTTTCTTGGATGCCTACAACGCCAACCCTTCCAGCATGGAAGCCAGTTTGCTTGCTGTGCATGCATTGCATCCTGAACTGCCACATGTCTACATCGCTGGGGACATTTTTGAAATGGGCTCACATGAAAAATCCGCTCATCAAGGCATGGTGAATTTGATGCAAACCTTGGATCTCAAGACTGTTCACTTGGTCGGTTTGGCATTTAGCAAGACACACGCTCCACCCACGATGGTCAAACATGACAACACAAAGGATGCACTGGTTTATTTAGAGTCCAATCCGGTCAGGGGTGCCATGGTGTGGATCAAAGCCTCCAGAGGCATGGCCCTTGAAGGCTTGCTTGAAGCCCTTTAGAGGCTGAACCTCAAACCTGTTCGAAGACCCAAGAAAAAGGGCAATTCTCCATGGCTTCTGAAAGCGGGGCCTGAGCCTGCATCTTCCAGATCATCCAATCCAAACTCCATGAAAGCGCCAAGGGTGAAGCTGAAATGGTCATTCATTCGAAAGGCTGAACCAACGGTTAAACCAGCAGCTAGGGGGGTTTCTGCCCGAGGGGCCACCGGCAAAATCAACCAATTTTTTTCCAGAGAAATCGCTTTGCGGACGGTCAATTGTGGCCACACCTCTAAGCTGAAAACATCCGTGATTTGCGTCACCAAACCCGCCCTGATAGGAAATGTCCAGTAGCGCGCATGGGTATTCACCCGATTGCCCATGCTATCTGACACGCCCCAACGAAGATCCGACTGACCCACACCCACAGCAAAGCGCAAGCCCCTTGTCTTGTATGTGAATACCATGCCTGTCTCTGTGTTGAGCATGGCGTGCCAAGTGTCAGAAACAGGCACTTGATTGCCCTGCAAATCAGAAGCCACCTTTCGCAACATGGTCATCGGTGAGGCAAAGGCCTCAAAGGAGACTTTGGTGGAAGAGACTTTACTGTCAGTGTAAAAGGTCTGAGCGTTGGTGCTCAGCGATAGGCTGAACAACAGCAGGAGGCTTAGGCGTTGATGCATGATGTAAGTTTTTCTTCAAATGCTTGCAATAAATCGGGTATACCTGCTGGGCTTTTACCGCCAGCAGATGCATAAAAGTCTTGACCACCGCCGCTGCCTTGAATGTGATGACCCAAGGCCTTCACCCACTGACCCGCATGGGCCACGTCCAAGGCTTGCTTGCCAACAGCCATGTGTGCTTGTGCCTTGCCATCATTGCTCAATGCCAACAAAACCACAGATTTGGGGTCTTGCTTCACCAAGGCAAAGGCCAAGTCTTTAGCGCTTCCCGCATCCAAGTCCACCGCGGCTGCCATCATGTTGTATGGCCCAATCGCCTTCGCTGACTGCAGCAATTCTGCCTTCAAATCCCCTGCCTGAGCAGATTGGTAGGACTTCAATGCTTTTTGCATGGTGCTCAATTCCTTTTTCATGGATTCCATCGCTTGCAAGGGATCCTGCCCCTTGGTCAATGCCAAAATAGCTTGCTGTGATTGCTGTGCCTGTTTAAGGTAGATGGAGGCTGAATGCCCAGCTAAGGCCTCAATGCGTCGAATGCCTGCAGCCACACTAGACTCTGACACAATCACAAAAGGCGAAAGTGCTGCTGTTGTTGACACATGGGTTCCTCCACACAATTCAACTGAATCACCCAATTGGATGACCCGAACGCTGTCGCCATATTTCTCGCCAAAAAGTGCCAAGGCCCCTTTTGCCTTTGCTTCCTCCATGGTGGACTCTCTGAATTCCTGCAAAGGGTGGTCTTGTAGAATAGCTGCAGATACATGTGACTCTATGGCCGTCAATTCCTTTGCAGCAATGCGCTGAAAATGGCTGAAATCAAATCGCAGGTACTCATCAGACACAAAGGACCCGCGTTGCTCTACGTGCACACCCAAAATATCCCTCAATGCTTTGTGTAGCAAATGGGTTGCGCTGTGGTTTTGAGCAGAGGCCTTTCGCTTGCCTTCATTGATGGCAGCTTCCACCTCCGCCGATGGTTTAGCAGGCATGGTGGCAACAAGGTGAAGAATCGCGCCGGCCTCTGAGCTGCAGTTGAGCACTTCAATGCGATCCTTGCCCATGGTCAACCATCCGCGATCACCAACCTGACCACCGCCTTCTGGGTAAAAAGGTGTCGGTTGGATCACCACCTGTGTGAAGTCACCTTTTGCATTGCTGACCTTGCGGTGTCGAAGAAGCTTGGACTCCGTTGTGTACTGATCATAACCAACAAACTGGTCGCCAATGCCTTGAGCAACTTCTACCCAGTCACCCACCTTTTGTGCGCCCGCCTCTTTGCTGCGGCCTTTCTGTTCAGCCATGGCCTCGTGGAAGCCTTTCTCGTCAAGCACAATGCCTTTTTCCTTGCAAATCAAGGCCGTTAAGTCCAGAGGGAATCCATAGGTGTCATACAGCTCGAAAGACTGTTTACCCGTCAGGGGTTTTCCCTCTTTCATGGCTGCATCCAATCGCTTCAAGCCACTGGCCAGTGTGCGAAGGAAGGCCTGTTCTTCTTCTTCGATGACTTGGGTCATCAAGGTCTGTTGAGCCTTCAATTCAGGGAAGGCCTTGCCCATGCTTTCCACCATGTCTGGCACCAGACGTGCAATGAATGGCTCATTGAATTGCAAAACGGAATAGCCATAGCGAACGGCTCGTCTCAAAATGCGACGAATCACGTAGCCTGCACCCGTATTGGATGGCAATTGGCCATCTGCAATCGCAAACCCTACGGCTCTGACATGGTCAGCAATCACCCGCATGGCTACATCTACCGATTCATCCTTGCCATAGGATCTGCCACTCATTGACTCCAGCCGCTGAATGTAAGGGGCAAAAACATCGGTGTCGTAATTGGATGACTTGCCTTCGATGGCGCGAACCAAGCGCTCAAAACCCATCCCTGTGTCCACATGCTGTGAAGGCAAATCCACCAAACTGCCATCGGCCAATCGCTGGTATTGCATGAACACCAAATTCCAAACTTCAATCACCTGTGGGTGATCCATGTTCACTAATGTTGCCCCATCAATTTGCTTGCGCTCTTTGTCTGGACGCAGGTCAATGTGTATTTCTGAACAAGGGCCACAAGGGCCTGTTTCGCCCATTTCCCAAAAATTGTCAGCTTTATTGCCATTGAGGATGCGATCAGCCGGCAGGTGTTTTGCCCAATGCGACTTTGCTTCATCATCCATAGCCAATCCATCCCCCTTGTCGCCTTCAAAAAAGGTGACGTAGAGCCTTTCTGGGTCCAGCTGGTAGACATCAATGAGCAGTTCCCATGCCCAATCGATGGCCTCTTGCTTGAAGTAGTCGCCAAAGCTCCAATTCCCCAACATCTCAAACAAGGTGTGATGGTAGGTGTCAATTCCAACCTCTTCCAAGTCATTATGCTTGCCTGAAACTCGCAGGCATTTCTGTGAGTCAGCGACCCTGGATTGCTTTGCTGGCTTAGCTCCTGTGAATATATCCTTGAAGGGATTCATGCCAGCATTGACGAACATCAAGGTCGGGTCATCCTTCATCACCAAGGGCGCTGAATGCACAATCTCATGCCCTTTGTTAGCAAAAAAGTTTAAAAAGGCCTGTCTTATCTGAGATGCGGTCATAATATCTTTAGCGTTTTCCTACTTTTGGAAAGTCCAAAAATACGGAATTTCAACCCGACATGAAGAAGACAAAGTACGTATATGACCCCTTGAGCCTTGCTTACCGCAAGGTTGAAAAGAATTGGAAGGATCGATTGCGCGATACCGGCGTCTTTATCCTTGCTTCCATACTCCTTGGTATCCTCTTTTTCTTTGGCTTGCAAGTGATTCTTGACTCCCCGGAAGAAAAGCTCCTCAAGCGGGAACTGGCTGAAACAGAAATGCTCTTTGAACAGCTTGACCGTCGGGTTGCTTCCTTGTCCGGCATCATCCAACAGGTTGAGAGACGGGATGATGAGGTGTACCGTGTCATTTTTGAATCTGATCCGCCAAGCCGCGAAAACCGATTGCGTGGCATCAGTGGGAGCGCACAACGCTATGCAACGATACGAGGGCTTCCCAATGGCGAATTGCTTGAACGGTCTGCATTGAAGGTTGATCAATTGAGTCAGCGTGTCAATGTTCAGTCTAAAAGCTTGGATGAATTAGCAGACTTGGTAACCAAGAAGGAAGCACTCTTGAGTGCTTTGCCCGCCATCCGGCCTCTCAAGGACCAACCTGGCACATGGTTCTCCAGCTCTTATGGCTACCGCTTCCACCCTATTCTAAAAAAGAGCAGGATGCATACAGGTGTCGATTTCTCTGCACCGCGCATGACCCCCATCTATGCCACAGCAGATGGCATTGTGATTTCCAATGAGCGCTTTGGCGGCAAAGGGTTTGGAAAACACATCACCATTTCTCATGGCTTTGGCTACCACACCCTCTACGCGCACATGCACAAGACAGCAGCTCCACGGGGGCGGCGGGTCAAGCGAGGGGAGCTCATTGGCTATGTTGGGCGAACGGGCCGATCCACAGCCAACCACTTGCACTATGAAGTGATCTACAATGGTCGCCGGGTGAACCCCATCAACTACTTCTTCAATGACCTAAGCCCTGAGGAATACAATGATCTATTGATCATGGCTGAGTCTGCCAACCAAAGCATGGACTGATGGCAATACCCACTGAATGGACCAAGCGCTATTACAGCATCGGTGATGCCGCAAATACCTTTGACCTCCTGCCTTCTACGCTTCGATTTTGGGAAAAGCAATTCCCGCAATTGAAGCCTAAAAAATCCACCAAGGGTCAACGGAAATACACCGCAAAGGACATGGATATCCTGCGTCGGATATACCACCTGGTCAAAGAGCGAGGCTTCACCATTGAAGGTGCCATCAAGAAATTCAACAGCAATGTTGACGATGTAGCAAACAATGAAGAAGTCGTACGTCGTTTAATGCAAGTACGGTCAGACATGCAGTCCCTGAGACAGCAGATTGAAAAGCTCCCCTGAAATCTTCCAAATGCCCTTGGAAAAAGGCAGACTATTAAACCACAAGCCTATCATCCTCCTTTAGCTCATTCGTCCAAGATGTCCGACCTTTGCACAAATCATTGATTCATGAAGTATTTTTTCACCACACTTAGCCTGTTATTTCTGCTGACCGCATGCGGCGCGCCAAAGGCTACATCCAGTCAACTGTCTTCTGACCGTTACGATATCGCAGTCACCAAGTCTGCACAGTCAATTGTTGATGTCATCGATGTCCGACTCAGCGATGGTGAGCATTTTTCCAATGGTTTTTTCAAGATCAAGGTGACTGATGGCAGTGGTCCTCTGCTCAGCTCCAAAGGTGTTGAATCCTTCACTATCAGCGTCATGGCAAAGGGTCTAGACTTTGAGCCAAGCCATGTGATTTACACCTACCGTCAATCAGAAGACGGCCCAGTAAAGACAAGGAAAGTGGCCATCGAGCAACAAGGCAACTGAGATGATTTATATCCAACGTCGCGCCATTTTCAGTGCGGCTCATCGCTTGGCAAACCCCAGCTGGTCTGATGAAAAGAATCAGGCTGTGTTTGGTCATTGTGCCAATGAATACAGCCATGGTCACAACTTTCAATTGATCGTCACGGTCAAGGGTGAGGTCAATCCTGACACAGGGTTTGTAATCAATTTGGTGGATCTTAAAGCCATCATGGATAGCGAAATCATACAGCATGTTGACCATCGAAACCTCAATCACGATGTGCCTTTCATGCAAGGAATCATGCCTTCCACTGAGAATCTAGCCATGGTTTTCTGGCAGCAGATTGAAGGCCCCATAGCTAAACATGGTGCAGCATTGCATTGCATTCGCATCGTGGAGACTGAAAATAACATGGTAGAATACTACGGAGAATGAAAGCCTATGTGTTTCCGGGCCAAGGCGCCCAAAGTCCAGGAATGGGCAGCGATTTGTACGCAGGCCAGAAGGCTCTCTTTGACCAAGCCAATGACATCTTAGGCTTCAACCTGAGCGACATCATGTTCAACGGGTCCATGGAGGACTTGACACAAACCAAGGTCACCCAGCCAGCTGTGTTCTTACATTCAATTGCAAAAGCTGCTTCCCTGGGAGACAGCTTTCAACCTGACATGGTTGCTGGCCATTCTTTGGGCGAATTTTCTGCCCTTGTTGCGGCAAAGGCTTTGACTTTTGAAGACGCCTTGACCTTGGTGTCTCAACGCGCCATAGCCATGCAATCCGCCTGTGAGCTGCAGCCGTCTACCATGGCTGCAATTATTGGGCTTGACAATGACGTTGTTGAAGGCATCTGCGAACAAACCGCAGGCATTGTGGTTCCCGCGAATTACAACAGCCCTGGCCAGTTGGTGATTTCTGGCGACTTAGCAGCCATTGAAACAGCCTGTGAGGCAGCCAAACAGGCAGGTGCTCGTCGGGCATTGATCTTACCTGTTGGGGGCGCATTTCACAGCCCTTTGATGCAGCCTGCTGGTTTGATATTGGCGGCAGCCGTTGACAAGGTGACCATCACAAAGCCCATTTGCCCCATTTACCAAAATGTGGCAGCGGCAGCAGTGACTGACCTGGATGCCATTCGCGACAACCTGAAGGCTCAATTGACGGGTTCTGTTAAATGGTCACAAAGCATCCGTGCCATGGTGAGCGATGGCGCAACATCCTTCACTGAAGTTGGTCCAGGTCGCGCATTGCAGGGCATGATTCGCAAAATATCACCTGGAATGGAAGCTTCTAGCGCGTGACCCATACCTGGTCATCCCCATCCAATATTGCACTGGTCAAATACTGGGGCAAGCACGGACAGCAATTGCCGTCCAATCCCTCCATCAGTTTCACACTTTCGAATTGTCGCAGCACAACCAGCATGACTTTGAAAGAGGGGAAGGGCTTCACTGTGGCCCTAGATGGTGTTGACAAGCCAGCATTTGCAGCAAAAATTCAAACCTGGTTTGACCGAATTGATGACCGCCTACCTTGGTTGAAAGATCACCATGTCACCATTGAAAGCAGCAACAGTTTTCCCCATTCAAGTGGCATTGCCAGCAGCGCAAGTGCCTTCAGTGCCATGGCTCTTTGTTTGCTTGACCATGCACGAAAAGCAGGGTTGAGCACAATGTCATCAGACTTCACAGAAGAAGCTTCCTTGCTTGCCAGGTTAGGGTCTGGCAGCGCCAGTCGATCAGTGATGGGTGGTTTAGTCGTTTGGGGTGTGCACAAGGGAACACCTGGCTCATCCGATAACCACGCCATCCCCTACCCCCATGAGGTTCACCCGGACATGATGAGTTACCAAGATTTGGTTTTGCTGGTAGATGTGGGACAAAAATCTGTGAGCAGCAGTGCAGGCCATGAATTGATGGCCAAGCACCCCTTTGCCGCAACACGTTTCGAGCAAGCGCACCACAACATGGATGCCTTGCAGGGCATCCTCAAGGCAGGAGATCATTGGGCATTCATTGATCTGATTGAATCTGAAGCATTGACCTTGCACGGCTTGATGATGAATTCTTCCCCAAGCTATTTACTGATGAAACCCAACACCCTAGCTATCATTCAGCGAATCAGGCAGTTCAGACAAGACAAGCAAGTGCCTGTTGGCTTCACCCTAGATGCTGGTGCCAATGTGCACATGCTCTACCCTGAAAGCTTGAAATCAACCGTTGAATCCTTTGCCAATGATCAGTTGAAATCCCTGTGCAAAGATGGTCGAATGATACTTGATGAAGTTGGCAAAGGTCCTGTACCTTTGTCCTGATACCCAACAATATGAAAGCATCCTTTTTTGCAAAAATTCTTCTCTTTGGTGAATACGGCATCATCAAAGAATCCATGGGGCTCTCCATTCCTTACCGGTCTTTCTCTGGCGTACTTCATGTCACAACAGGCGAACTCAATGCATCGGAGCACGCCTCCAATGTGTCACTGAAGGCCTTTGCAGAATATTTGAGAGGCTTGCAACTCTCTGGCCAAGCCTTGGCTCTGTTAGATCTGGACCAGCTTGACAAGGATATCCATGAAGGTCTCATCTTCAATTCAAGCATTCCACAAGGCTATGGCGTAGGCTCATCTGGCGCATTGGTTGCTGCCATCTACGCCACATACAGCGACAAGCCCTTAAGCCTCGACATCATGCCAGGTGCTGAAAGTCTTGCTCTTTTGAAACGTCAATTGGCGCAGATGGAAACATTTTTCCACGGCAAATCATCCGGCATCGATCCCGTGATATGCTACCTTCAACTGCCCTTGCTGATTTCCTCTGACTCAGAACTAGGTGCTGTTGGTATGCCCGATGAAGACTTTCAAGGACAGGGAGCCATATTCTTGCTAAACTCTGGCGGTCCCGGCGAAACCCAACCCATGGTGTCCATCTTCATGAACAAGCTCAAAGAAGCCGGATTTCGTCGCCTGATGAGTCAGCAGTTCAAAAGCTACAATGATGCTTGCATTCAAGCCTTTCTTAAAGGGGACTGGGACCCGTTGTTCAACAACTTGAAATCCCTGAGCCACCTGGTATTGGACAATTTCAGGCCAATGATCCCTGACCACTTGGTGCCTGCATGGCAAAAGGGAATTGACAGCAATGCTTACTACCTCAAGCTCTGCGGTTCAGGTGGCGGTGGTTATGTGCTTGGTTTCACTAAGGATTATGATCGCGCAAAGGACTTGCTAGCTGACCATGATCCTGAACTGGTCTTGAGATTCTGATGCCATGGCGCGTCGTTATCGCATCCTGATTCGCCTCACTGCCTTCCTAAGCCTGGTTCGCTGGACCCATATTGCCTTCATTGCCTATGTGCAGATCGTGATTGGTCTCAGTTTGCACATACACGGATCATGGACTTCGACCCTCTTGGATCCCGTTTTTTTAGCCATGTTGTTTTCCACAGCTAGCATTGTGGCTGGCGGCTCCTTGATCAACAGCTTTTATGACTTGGAACGGGACCTGACGACCCGACCACTACGCACCCTCTTTGAGCAGCCTGTAGCTAAGAAGTACGGTGCCTATGTCGCCACCTGGTGCTATGGAATGGGGCTGTTAATTGCAACTGTCTTTTTGCCATGGCATGTGGCAGGTGGCATGTGGGGGTTTGGTTCTTTACTGTGGTTTTACTCCCACAAACAACTCTCTCAAACTGACTTTGGAGCTCTGATAGCTACCCTGTTAGCCTTCATTCCAATGGCGCTTTTGCTGTGGATGTACATGCCGCTCGCAAAGCCAGGCATTGCAAGCGTTTGGCCACTAGCCGCACTCCTGTTTCTGGTAGAATGGCGCCGACAACATGAGCGAATGCAGCAGGTCAATCACAGTGAAAACAGCTATTTGCAACGGCAATGGACCTACAAAATTGGTTTGGCCCTTGGCGTTATAGGCCTGGCCTTGTTGGCTTAAATACTTACCGGAACAGGCGAATGCTTCCCTGTCGTTCTTCATACCTATCATAGGGCAAGGCAATCCATAAACGGTAACTGTAAACCCCTTCTGGCAGCGCTTCACCAGCATAGGTTCCATCCCATGTGGCATTGAGATCATCGCTCTGGTACACCTCAAGTCCCCATCGATTATAAATGGTCCATCGGATGCCTACGATGCCCGTTGCTTGCACACCGATGCGATCATTGACAACATCGCCATTGGGCGTGAAAGCGTTTGCCACATAAACGTAGTGATCCATTTTCAAATCCAAAGTCAGGGTCAAGGCATCGCTGCAGCCCATGCTGTCTGCAATGCTCAAGGTGACGACATAGGCGCCGGGCCTGGGGTAGCTGTTTTCAGCGTTAACAAGGGCCGATTGATTGCCATCACCAAAGTCCCATGACACCGACGTGGTGTCTGATGAATGGTTGCTGAATCCAACCTTCAGTGGGTTGCCGGGGAAAGGTAGGTAGCTGAAGGAGGCAATGGGTGTCGGTGCCACGCCAACCCACATTGAATCCACAGCAATGACCCCACAGGCATCGGTGACTTCATAGTGGAACCAAGTAGATGTCGAGGGGCTAACTACCAAAACTGAGTCTTGTGTTTGCGTGCCTAGCCATCGGTACACCATAGGGGCATTGCCACGACGCGCTTGTGCAAGCAAGGTTGTTGAGGCTCCCGGGCAAATCCAAGCCGTATCGGATTGGGTCACGATGCTATCGTAGGGCAACACAACAATGGTGATGCTGTCATACAACGGGTATTGCATGCACTCATCCTTCACATAATACCGGTAGGTCGTTGTCGATGTAGGCATGACTGTGATGGTTGGACCACTCAACGTGTCCGTCACCCACCAAGCCTGGGTGCCTCCTTCACCATTGGAATAGCTGCCCAGCAATTGCACAACATCACCCGGGCAGGATATCGTGTCATTGCCTGACAGCAGGCCAGCCGTGGACGTTGGCAGGACATGATCTCGGATCAGGTACTCGACGATTTGTGGCGGATAATCAGCACAAGCAGTTGTTACAGGCTGCATAACAATGCGAATGGTATCCAAGCCTTCCGCCACCCCATCGTCGATGGCATAAATAGGGATGGAGTCAGAGGTCACCCCGGGGAGCAAGGTGATGCTTGAAGGTAGCGTTTGGTAGTCCACAGCAGCAATGGCATTGCCGTAGTAGTTGAAGGCAATGTCCATGGTGTCGTAGATGGCACCTGCTCGATTAACCACCAAATAGCTGGGATTGCACCCTTCAACTACCACCGAATCAGCGAAACTATTCCCAGAGTTGTAGGATGAATTGAGGCTGATGACTGGCAATTCAAAACTCTTGGCACCAATGAAAACTGAAGAATTTAATGCGCCATCACTCACGTCACAAATCATCATTTTAATGGTGTACAATACGCCGCAACTCACAGCGGCCTTAGCTGTGAATCGATCCGTATAGCCCTCCATGTTGACAATGGATGTGCCCCCAGAATTGCTATTGTAGTAGAACGAGTTGGCCACGTAATTGGCGTTGGCAGTGAGGCAATTGCTTGCAGGGTATGACCCTGAAGGGAAGCCTTGATTGATGGTGTTAACTGCTACAGGCGTCGTGGTTCCCGGGATGACAGCCAGGTTGACGGTGTCAATGTTGGGTGTGCCATTGCTATTCCACATAGCAGCACCATTGATGCCTTGACCAATCAAGAAAAACCCAAACACATCATTGAAGGGCGAGCAGGTGTAGCTGGTGTACTCCTTGGACGCAAAGATGTAATCAAATTTTACCGAATCTCCGGGTGAAACAAAGCTGAACTCAATGCCAACACGGTCATGTTGCGCAGAGGAAGAGCTGCCAATGGTATTCAGGACCGTGGCTAAATTGGCTGAAGCTGGCAGGGTGGAATTGCTGTAAGATCCTGATTGCCCAGGGACCACATCGTAGGCATCGGTCGTCACCATAACAATGCCACTGTCTAGACCGAAAGCGCTGTTGTTGATATTGAAGGTTCCAAGCTGGACGGAAGAAGCCTGTGTTTTTGGTAACCCGATGGCATTAATCGGCGAAAAGGCAGCAAGATTAGGCCCAATCAGGACATTCTGAACCAACCACATCGGGCTTTTCCGCTGACCACTTTGATCGACGGTCATGTTTTGTCCCTGCCCCGAAAAGGGAAGCAACAACATGACAACAAATAGATAGTGTACCCAGCGATCCATAGCACACGCAAGTTAGTGTAATCCTTCAATCACCCCTTACCTTCACCGACATGAAAACCTACATCGATAAACACAAGCAACGATTCCTTGACGAACTCATGACATTGCTGCGCATGCCTAGCATCAGTGCAGATTCTGCGTACCAAGAGGATGTGCTAAAAACCGCCGATGCAGTGGCAGCATTTCTCAAAGCTGCAGGTGCAAACAACGTTGACGTTTGCGAAACCCCCGGTTACCCCGTTGTTTATGGAGACTACCATGTGGATGATGCCTTGCCTACTGTGCTGGTCTATGGCCATTACGATGTGCAGCCTGCCGACCCCCTTGATCTATGGGACAGCGAGCCGTTCAACCCCGTGGTCAAAGTGACTGACATCCACCCTGACGGGGCGGTGTTTGCACGTGGAGCTTGCGATGACAAGGGACAGTTCTTCATGCATCTGAAAGCTTTTGAAGCCATGGTGGCAACAGGCAACACCCCCTGCAACATGAAATTCATGATTGAAGGAGAAGAGGAAGTTGGGTCAAGCAATCTGGCATGGTTTGTTCAGCGAAACCACCAACGCCTGTCCTGTGATGTGATTGTCATCTCTGATACCGGCATGATTGCGCCAGGCGTACCAAGCATCACCACAGGGCTTCGCGGCTTAAGCTATGTGGAAGTAGAAGTCACTGGTCCCAACAGGGATCTGCATTCTGGCCTGTATGGTGGCGCTGTTGCCAACCCAATCAATGCCCTAGCAGACATGATTTCACAACTGCATGACAAGGATCGACAGGTGACAATTCCTGGCTTCTATGACCGGGTAGAAACCATGCCGCAAAAGGAGCGGGACCGATTGGCAAAAGCCCCATTCACCCTTGACGCTTACAAGCAAAGCCTCGACCTCAATGGCATTCAAGGTGAAAAAAGCTACAGCACCATGGAGCGAACCGGCATTCGACCAGCTCTAGATGTCAATGGCATTTGGGGTGGCTACACCGGTGAAGGCGCAAAAACTGTCATTGCAAGCAAGGCCTATGCGAAAATCTCCATGCGATTGGTTGGAGAACAAGACCACGAAGCCATCACCAAGGCATTCACCACCTATTTCATGTCACTCGCGCCAGAAGGCGTCAAGGTGAAAGTCAGCCCATTTCACGGTGGACAGCCCTATGTCTGCCCCACAGACCATCCAGGCTACTTGGCAGCAGAGAAAGCGCTGAAAGTAGTTTATGGCATGGACGCTTTACCGGTACGAAGTGGCGGAAGCATTCCTATTGTGGCGCTTTTTGAAGCTGAATTAGGCGTGAAAAGCATCTTGCTTGGTTTTGGTCTAGATTCTGACGCCATCCATTCGCCCAACGAGCATTACGGCCTGAGAAATTTCTATGATGGCATCCGTAGCATCCCCCTATTTTATCAATTCTACGCTGAAGGAACCACAAGCTGATGGGTGATCTACGTTGCACCTGGTGCCTTTCAAGTGATGACTACCAACAATACCACGACAATGAGTGGGGCTTGCCGCTGAGGGATGATCAACGCATGTTTGAATTCTTGATTCTGGAAACCTTTCAAGCCGGTTTGAATTGGCTGATGATTCTTCGCAAGCGCGAAGCTTTCAGGGAAGTCTTTTTGAACTTTGATCCCCATCGGGTTGCGCTGATGACAGCAGACGATGTGGAACGGTTGGCTCAAGACAAACGCATCGTGAGGAACCGCCAAAAAATTCGAGCTGCCATTGCCAATGCACAGGCCACCTTAAGGCTTGAAGCGAGGGGAATCGGTCTCTCCGACTATTTCTGGCAATGGGTTGATCATGTGGCAGTGGACAATCAGGGGACGATGCAAACCACATCTGACCTATCAGATGCCATTGCGAAAGACTTGAAGTCCCTGGGGTTTAAATTTGTTGGAAGCACTACCATTTATGCCCATCTGCAAGCGACGGGAATCATCAATGATCACCAAGTCACCTGCCCTGCCTATTCGGTAGCCCAATCTTTGGCTTCCCCGTCACAAAATCCTTGATGTAGTTAGGTTCCAAGCTATGGATGTCTTCAAATGCCTGTTGCTTCCAAGACATCAACGCCGGTTGCAATAAATCTTTTGCATGGGGCTGTTTCAACGATCCAGCCTGGAGATTTGGCAACAGATCTAAGCATTTATCCACCCCATTACCCACGCCCAGCCAGGTTATCTCAGAGGGCAATTCACCCCCTTCAATCACGATGGCCTCATCGTCAGTGAGACGCTGGCCTAGTTGATCAAATTGTGCGCCATAGACCTCCATTCTCCGGGCATCCATGGCGGCCCAAATTCCTTGAAACCCCCCATCAGAAGCTGCTTTCAAGGCGCCCATGGCTATGCATTGCAGGGTACTCACAGCCATCAAGGGTATGTCAAGAGCATAGGCCAGTCCTTTTGCTGAACTCATGCCAATGCGTAAGCCCGTGTAGGATCCAGGGCCATTGCTGATGACAATGCCATCCAGTTGATCAAAGGCATGATGGGTCATCACCTCTTGGATTAGGACATGCAGCTGTTCTGCATGTATGTAGGATCCAGGTTCTATCGCATCGGCAGATGCAACAATTTGATCCCCCTCGCTCAAGGCAATCGAGCACTGCTGATTTGAACTGTCAATGAGAAGCAGCAGGGGCTTTGTCATTGTCAGTCCTCTTTGCTGTCTTCACTGTCAGGCTTGATTTCAACAGATTTGCCTTCTTCCAGTTTTCGTGACAAGGCATCGAACGGGCCTTGAATCACGGCCATGCCACTGTCAATTCCAGAGAGAATCTGGATGTAACGCTCATCTTGAATACCTGTGGTCACAATCACCAAGTGTGCTTTGTCTTTGTCGATGGTGAACACCACCTCATTGCTTTGATTCTCATCAGCACTATCGGGCCTTGTGGTTACTGCTTCAATAGGCACTGCCCAAACATTGTTGGCCTTTTTGGTTCGGATATCTACCGTGGCGGTCATGCCTGAGCGCAAGGGCTGTAGCTGTGATTCGCTCACCAAATCAGCATAGCTTTCTGGCAAAACGCGAATTTTAACTTGGAAATTGGTGACTTGATTGACTGACATCAGATTGCCAGCTGCTGCATGGCTGATTTCTGTCACCACAGCCTTGAACTCGTGACCAAGAAAAGCATCCACACGAACTGTTGCTGTGTCATGCATGTGCAAACGCACAATGTCATTCTCATTCACATCAACCAGAACCTCCATCGAAGACAAGCGTGCCACATTCATCAGCTGCGTACCCGCCATTTGAGCTGTGCCAACCACTCGCTCACCACGTTCAACCACCAAGCCGGTGACGGTGCCGTCAATGGGCGCTGTAATGATGGTTCGTTTGAGGTTGTCTCTGGCTTCGTTCAAGCCATTGATAGCAGAAGCATACTGGTATTTAGCAGATTCTACTGAAAGCTCTGCAACGCGGTACATGCGCTGAGCAGATTCCCATTCTGACTCAGCTATCACAGCCTTGTCATGCAAGATTTGACTGCGCAAGTAACTGGATTTTGCCTCAAGGTATTGTGCCTCTGATTGCGCCACGGACGATTTAGCTACATTCACCGAAGCCGTAGCCCGGCCCATCATAGACTGGTAGATGTCTGGATTGATGCGCAACAAAAGGTCCCCCTTCTTGACTAACTGGCCTTCATACACAGCCAATTCAATGATTTCTCCGCTGACTTCAGGGCTGATTGCCACCTCTTCCTCCGGTTGGATACGCCCAGAGGCATTCACGGTTTCCACTATGTGGCGCTGAGTTACCTCAAAGGTTGTCACCTGAAGAGACTCCCCTTTAGATCCCCACCAGCCGGCGGCTTTTCCTCCAATGCCTACTGCGAGCAATGCAACAACAGATGAAATAATGATAGTTTTCTTGGTCATAGCGGTAACTTAAAATTGGCGTTGATCCTCAGCATGGTACTGCGGAGGGTTGGCGTAAAATGTCAAGATGTAGTTCTTGAATATGGCGTCATATTTGGATCGAATGGCCTCACTAGAGGCAGCATAATAGCTGTCTTGAATTCGAGCATAATCCAAGGCATTCATGATGCCCTCTTCTCGGCGAATCTGTGCATCATCCAAAGATCGCTTGGCTGCCACCAAAGCTGCCTTTGCTGCCTCGTGGTTTTTCCACGCAGATTGTGCATCATGGTGTGCGCGCTCAATCACTTGTCGGTAGCTGTCCTCCTCTTGCATCAATTGTAAGGCGGCATTGTCGTGCTGCACTTGTGCACGCTGAATGCTATTGGCTATTTGGAATCCACTGAAGACAGGAATGGACAGGTTGAATCCCACATATTGCCGGCGGTTGTTGTTGAATTGATCCTGAAGATTCACGGCAGTAAATGTTGGAATCTGATACGTTGTCATCACAGGGATTTGGTTCCCCTGTGGGCTGATGAAGTACCCAATTTCTCCCACAGCGCTTGTGCTACCGGTTTGCTTGAGGGCTCTATCTGAATAGCTGGTGCTCATTTGGCCGCTCATGCTCAGGCGGGGCAACCTGGCAGCTTTTGCCACTTTCACAGCTAAGTCACTGGACTGCACCTGAAGGGTGGCCATTTGGATGCTTGGCTGTTTGCCATTGGATGCCGCATAAAGGACGGTTGGTTGAATCGCCAGTTCTGCTGTTGGCTTGTCATTGATGCCCAGCAAGGTGCCGTCAATAGAGAACTCTTCAGTCATCCCCATGGTTTGAGACAGGGATAAATGTGCCAAGCTCCTTTGTGCCATGGCGGCAACCACCCTTTGAATATCTCTGGCCAATTGGGACTTGGCTTGCAACAATTCTGACAGCGAAATCGCTCCAGCATCATGCATCGTTTGGGTTCGTTGAAGTTGTTTTTCCGACAGGGTTTCTTGTCCTATTGCAATGCGCTCTGCCTCAATGGCAACAAGCAAGGTCAGGTATTGCGATGCCGTATTCAAGACGACCAACTGAGCAGCATTGTCAACTTGCAACATGGCCACTGCAGCATTCACTTTAGCTTGACGCCAACGATTCAAGTTCTGTCCGCCATCAAAGACATTCAAACTCATCCCCAATGAGCCCGAGGCGGTGCCCAGGGTATTGGTTTGAACCTGATTGGTCACGGGATCAACAACCAAACCTGCATTCCAGCCATTGCCTGCACCAAGATTGACTTGAGGCAACATGCTGCCCATGCTTGCCTGCACATCACCATGGCTGGCGCGAAGGTTGTTGTTGCTTTGCTTGAGAGAATAGCTGTAGGCCAATGCCTTGTCTATGCAAGCAGAGAGGTCCAGGGTAGTCAGGGAGGGCTGGGCCTGCATGCCCGTTAGGCTCATGACGGCGAGGCCAATGATGGCTGTACATTTCATGCCCGCAAGTTCGCAATAACCATGCTAATCTTTTGCCTGGCGTTTTTTATTGTGGCGATACCACAAAATGGCAATGACTGCAAGCGTTAGATAGGGGAATGCCATGAGGTACAAGATGCCCACATTCAAGCCATCTGCGATGGTATCGCCTTCTTTTTGCGCGGCTTCAGCAGATGCTTTGCACATGGCACATTGGGCAAAACTCTGCATCTGTCCGACAAGCAGAATCAAACAAACAAGTGCCCTTGACCTCATGCCATGGGGTAATAGGGCGCCATGAATACGTAAACCAAAACGCCTGTTACGGCTACATAGAGCCAGATTGGAAAGGTCCACTTAACCAAGCGCTTGTGCAATGTCAGTCGATTTGTGATTGCAGAGTAAATAGTAAACATGGCCAATGGCAAGACAAAAACTGACAAAACAATGTGCGTCACCAAAATGAAAAAATACACGTAACGCAGTGTGCCTTCTCCGCCATAATGGACATCTGGATTGGACAAATGTGACAAGACATAACTCAGCAAGAAAACGGCAGACAAGGTGAAGGCAGAAACGTTGGCCAAACGGTGAATCGCCACATTCTTGGATTTAATCATCCCAAAGGCTATCAAGAGCAAAACAGTTGTGGATCCGTTCAACACGGCATGGAAAAATGGCAAGCTTCTGAAATTGTTATGACCCCATTGGATTTTCCATGTTTCAGGCATCAAAAACAAGGCAGCTACTGCCAGTGGAACAACGATGGACAAGCCAGTGATGAGTGGCACCATGAATCGGTCGTTGGGATGGGTTGTTTTCTGCATGGTAGAATGGCAGATTAATTGATATGCATTTTCACTTTTCTGTACTCTTTCACAAGCACCCTGACATCGTCAATGAGCTCATCCACCAAATAGGCTTCAGAAACATCGTAGGCTCCCAGGGGGTTGCCGTCATCTTGGATTCGTGTTCGCATGACACCTTCCCAGTCAATCAAGACAGCTGATTGGGAATGGGAGTAGCCACCCTCTGCGCTTGAATCTTGTGATGCAGCCAGGTAATAGGCTGTTGCCATGTCATAAATCAACTCGCGGTCACCCGTGAGGAAAGTCCATTTATCTGAATCACCAACACCCAGTTCCGACTTGTAGTTAGCTAATACAGCAGGTGTGTCATGCAGGGGGTCCACGGTGTAGCTGACAAAGACCACATCTTTGTAGGCTGACATCCGATCATGAACGGCCTTTAAATGAAAATTCATGGCGGGGCAAATGCTCGGACAGGAGGTGAAAAAGAAGCTGGCAATAACAACCTTCCCTTGCAATGAATCCTCCGTCCATGTGTTGCCGTTGGACTGTGTCAGGCTGTAGCTCGGGATGGAACTCTCTGCATGGCCAGGGCCGGGGGCCATGGTTGCTAAAGTTCTAAAATTCACTTCTCCACTGATGATCAAGGACAGCATGTACAAGGTCATGGGAACGACGATGATCACCGCCAACAGTAAACGCTTTTTTAACATGGCAGTCTAGACGCCGTAAAGGGCTTGACCTTCGATCAAAATGATGGCAGTCAAATACGGTATTAAAATCAATGCAGGCAAGTATATTGCACGACGAAGGGTTGACACTTCGTATTTCAAATGCATGAAGTACTGCACGATGTAGGCAGCCTTAACCAAGGTCATGCCAATGAAAATCAAGTTGAGCAAACTGGTTCCAGAAAATTGCACAAGCAAAAATTCTGGCTTGACGATGCCTAGAGCAACTTCAATAGCGGTGATTGCTAACAACAACCAAAAGATCTTCCAGATCCAAGCTGTTCCGGTGGGTGCGTGTTCGTTTGACATAGCTATACCAAGTAAAAGAAAGTGAATACAAAGACCCATACCAGGTCAACAAAGTGCCAATACAGGCCAACCTTTTCAACCATGATATAGCTCTTACGCTTTTCATAGGTGCCAAGCAAGGTGTTGTAGAATACAATGAAATTGAAGACCACCCCAGAGAAAACGTGGAAGCCGTGAAAGCCTGTGATAAAGAAAAAGAAGTTGGCAAACTGTTTTTCACCATACTCGTTGTGGCTCATGTTTGCACCCTGTATAACCTCTGCTTGTGCCATGACCTTCAAGGTCGCTGAGCGATCCAAGCTCACGTGCTCCCTGCCGGGGTTCTGAAGCACAATGTGCTCATTGGCTTCAATAGCATGGCGGACATCCTCCGTGGTGAACACATCAAGGTGATTGGCTGCATGACCATCTTCCATGCCATGAATCAATTGCGACAAGGACATCACCTCGCCTGTTCGATCATCAGCAATCTTCATGATGGATCCATCCCTCAATTCAACCGCACCTTTATCACCAACGATGAAGTGATACCACTCCCATGCTTGCGAACCCAAGAATAAGGCACCACCAATGATGGTCGCAACCATCCACCAAGCAACCCTGCTTTGCTTTCTTTCATGACCTGCACTCACTGCCAATACCATGGTCACGGATGACATGATAAGAATGAATGTCATCAAGGCAACATACAAAAGGGGTTGATCACCTGTTATGCCGGGGAAATGGGTAAAAACATCCTCCGCCATGGGCCAAGAATCAACAAAGCGAAAACGGGACAGCCCATACGCTACGAGAAATCCAGAAAAGGTCAAAGCATCTGAGACAAGGAAGAACCACATCATCAGTTTGCCATATTCCGCCTTCATTGGCTCACTGTTGCCGCCCCAGGTTGGTTGCGTATCTGTCGTCATAGGAGTTTGTTTGTTTTGCCTGCAAAATTAACGCAGAAAGACTAAAAATAAGAGGAGGTAAAGCCATAATCCACCCAAATAATGCCAGAACTGGACAGCAAGGTCAAAACCCAACCGATTTGACTGATTGTATCTATTGCTCAAAGCCTTTACCATAACTACAAGCAAGACAATAACCCCTGCCAATACATGCATCCAGTGGAACCAGGTTATGACATACAACCACGAACCTGCAGCCTGACTTTTTACCCCTGTGAACCAAATACCTTGATCCATGAGGCTGAGCCAAGCGGTTATTTGGGAGACCATGAATGCCAACCCAAAGGCAAATGAACCAAACACCAGGGCCGCAAATCGCTTGTTTGCATCTTGCTTCAATGCCACACCCGCAAGGATCAGCAATGCGCTTGAAATCACAATAAAAATCGTGCTGTAATAGAAGGCTTCAGGAAGGGGGAAGTCCAGCCATGCACCTTTGCCTTCAAGGGATGACTTGGACACCAGATAGCCGGAAGTCAAACCTGCAAAGGCCATACCTATGCTGGCCATACTAACCCATAAAAGGGGTTTTTTACTACGCTGTTGGGGACTGAGGGTTTCACTCATGAGATAAAATGGTCAATGACATAAACAAGTTGAAGCAGGGGTAAGTATCGGATGGTGCCAAACATCAAGGCCTTTGCACAAGCATCGCTTGGCTTTCGGTGATGGGTCACGGCCAATCGCAAGACATCTATGCCTAACAAGAACACCAGTACCGCAGCCACCGAGCTCAGCTCCAAGGTGCCCGTCACGCCAAAGGCAGGCAGCAAACTCAAAAAGATCATCCAAATGGTGTACACCACCGACATATGGGTTGCTGTGCTGTCCTTTTTCCTTGTGGGCAAAAGGAAATAGCCCGCCTTCGCATAATCGTCATAGCCCAGCCATGCTATAGCCCAAAAATGGGGAAATTGCCATAGAAATTGAATGCCAAAAAGCACACCTGGCTCAATACCAAAGTCTCCCGTGACCGAGACCCATCCCAACAAAAAGGGAATAGCTCCAGGAAAGGCTCCAACCAAAACAGACCAAGGTGATTTAGCCTTCATGGGGGTGTAGACCAAGACATACAGCAGCATGCTCAGTAACCCAAAGCCTGCCGTGACAGCATTCAACATGCTCAATGCAATTGTGCCAACCAGGCCTAGCCCAATAGCCCATGCAAAGCCAGCAACCCTAGACATGCGGCCTGTTGGCAGTGGGCGGTTTTTAGTTCGGTCCATCAGAGCATCTCGCTCAATTTCCCATAGTTGATTGAATGCGTTGCTTGAGGCCACGATGGCAAAGCCACCAATAGTCAAGGTGATTAGATGAAAGGCATCCACTTCAGGAGCACCCAACAGATAGCCAGCAACTGCGGAGAATACCACAGTGAAGGCAAGGCGAAATTTCAGTAAAAGGGCAACATCACGCATGACCACAAAGGTAGTCTGCACCGCATATCAAGAAATGCGGATTGAGCAAATTTTCCTTGTTGTACGCCAAGGGTTCAGACCACGTGATTTTTCCATCCAAGTGGTCAATTCGGAAGACGTTGCAGCCGGCAGCTGTCGCTACGGCGTGGCCTGCAGCAGTGTCCCATTCCATGGTTGGTGCCGCACGAGGGTAGGCATGTGCGCGACCCTCCGCCACCAGGCAAATCTTCAAAGATGACCCCATGCTAACTCTCTCGATGGGTCCATGAGCAACTTCCCAACCTGCCAACAACGCTTCTGTAGCTTCAGACATGTGAGAGCGACTCGCCACCACTGTGAGTTTATCGGGATGGCGTCCTGGCATCCGCATGGCCTGTGTCAGCATGTCCTTGTAGGAGATGGGGGCATTGGACTTCATGGCAGGGATGTCCGATCCACCCAGGTAAACCCACCCTAAAGCAGGGGCGTAGACCACGCCAAATATGGGAATGCCTTGGTGAACAAGGCCAATATTCACGGTGTACTCGTTGCGACCTTTTATGAACTCTTTGGTGCCATCCAATGGGTCGACAACCCAGAGGGTCTCCCAGTCTTTGCGATTTGCGAAATCGGGGTGATGACCCTCCTCACTCAAGACAGGAAAACCCGTCGGTTCAAGAACCTTGTTGATGATGCGATGTGCTGCAATGTCTGCTTCAGTTACCGGGCTATTGTCTGCCTTCAATGACGCTTCCACCCCGCCAATGCGTGATTGCACTTCCATGATGGCTTCGCCAGATTCGTAAACGGCTTGGAGGATGGACTCAATAACGGCTGATGACAAGGTCATGCAAGGAATGATTTGGCTGTGATAAAAAAACCCGGGATGAACCCGGGTTGTGTGATTGGCTGAAGTTTACTGCAGTCTAGCGTTGATTGGCAGGCTGTATCGCATGGATACTGATCGACCGCCAACCTTTGCTGGTTTCATGCGGGGCAGTTTTTTGACAACGCGCAGGGACTCATCATCCAACAGCTTATCGACACCCCTAACAATAGCTACACCAGTGACTAAACCACTCTTGTCAACGACGAACTCTACCCAAACCTTGCCTTGTATGCCCATTTGGATGGCCATTTCAGGGAATTCAAAATTCCTCAAAACAAAGCGCTGTGTCTCAAGCGCAAAACAATTTGATCGCTCTTCTTCTGTAGACAGGTTTTCGCAACCAGGGAAAATGGGACGCGATTCCACATTGACAAAATTGTAGATCTCGTCATCATCAATCTCATCGATCAATTCAATGTCTTCGTCATCGTCAAACTCTGTTGACTCCAATTGGATTTCGTCAATCTCAACCTTGTCGTCAACGATATTGATTATTTTAATAACTGCCGGCGGCGGGGGTGGCGGAGGTGGCGGCTTCCGGTTCGTTGCGATCATGTCGTCATCGATTACCACATTGTCAAGCGTTCCAAGTGAGCTTGGCCCGCTCTCAAATGTCTTCCATTCAAATGCCATCCACACCATGCTCAGGGCAAGCACAATGCCGATTTGGAGGTAAAGACCCTTCTTCTTTTCAAGATCAGCCTTGTCAGTTTTACGTGGATTCATCTTATTATTTTTAGCGTGGTGAAATTACGCAGAGCTTGCGTGAAATCAAGGGTTTAAGGTAAATTCCTTGAAAAAAGACGAACGAGTCGTCTCTCAACTCAGTTTTTCTGCCTTGATAGCCAGGTCTTCAATTGCATTGCCATCAATAATCCAAGAATCATGCCGCAGGAATTTGCCATCAAGTCATGGGTGGAAAACACACGGCCATCTGTCACTATTGGCTGCAAAAACTCAAGGCCTGTACCCAGAAGGGTGACAACCAAAGCTGGACGCCATGGGCCTATGGGGGACCGGCTGCCCATCGTCATGAGGAAGGACATCAAGCCATAGGCGACAGCATGAAGAACCAGGTCCTTGATGTTAAGCAGCAAGGATGGCAATGCCGACGCTGGCATCAAACTCATCAAAACAACAACCATTGCCCAGCAAGCAGCTAACGTGAGCCAGAATACCCTTGTCAAACTTCGCAACAAGCCTAAGACCTTGTGGAACAGGTCCTTCAACTGCTTAAGCAATATGTGACTGGTAATCTGATGCAGACATCAGTGCATCCGCATCGGAGACATTAGATAATCGGATTTTAACCATCCAACCCTCACCATAAGGGTCAGTGTTGACCAATTCTGGACTGTCCTCCAACGCTTCATTGATTTCAATCACTTCCCCAGCGAATGGTTGGAATAAATCGCTCACCGTTTTCACTGCCTCCACAGAGCCAAAGACTTCCTCTGCGTCCAGCTGCTCGCCTTCTGTATCAATGTCCACAAAAATGACATCCCCAAGCTCGCTTTGCGCGAAATCTGTTATGCCAATCGTGGCAACATCGCCATCAAGGCGAATCCATTCATGGTCTTGCGTGTAAATAAGGTCTGCTGGTATGTTCATGGTGCTGAAATTTTTGTCAAAAATAAGTTGGATGTCCCCAAGAAAAAAGCCAAGGAGAATTCCTTCATTGCAATCAATTGCCAAGGTTTAACCTGAAGGCAATACCAGACTGCCATTGGTTTGTAGGGAAGGCCATGGACGTTTTGAAGGTGCTGATGGTCTGGTCAAAATAATACTGTGCTGTGAGGCGACGGCTCAGTCGGTAGTCAGCCGTGAATTTAATCGTGGTCCTGCGTTGACCTGCAGTTGGCTGGTTGAAGTTCTCATAGATGCGGCGAATCACGGTCTGATTGTCAGATACCCGAACATCCAGTTTCAGCTCCAAGTTGCTTTGAATGTTTGTGCGTTGACCCTCTTGATCCACCAAGGTGAATTTAAGATCGCGCACAATGTAACCCACCCCCACGGTCATGTCATAGGCCTTACTTTCAGTGATTTGGTTGTTAGCTAGGGACATCGCAACCTGTCGATTTTTACCAATTTCAAGCTTGAAGGACGCATTGGTCTTTGTGCGAACATCCACCCCAATCAATGGAGAAAACGCCTCTGTCATGGTCATTTGACCAATCTGTCGGTTGGCTAAAATGTCACCATTGGCATCGATGGGGAAGGGTTGGCTTGGCTTATCCTGCATCTTCTGCAAACGAAGCATGTTGGTTTGCACGCCGGCTATGGTCAATGTATTGGTGTACCCATGAGTCATGTTGAAGGCGGTGAATCGCTTGCGAATAGGCTTCAGGCGCATCAACCCCGTATAATTCACACGCCAGTTTGGGATCGGAAGCAAGGATTGCAAATTGACCTCTCCGGCATCCATGATTTGTCCATCACCATAGGCCATCAAAAAGCTTTTGAAGAGCACTTCAGACTGCAAGACAGAGAAGCCATTGTAGCCATAGCGAGACGAATCGGGGTCTGAAATGAAATCCTTGCTATACGATGGATCCAAGCCCAGCTGCCGATCACCAAATGCATTGGAAATGCCCAATCGATTGGACAGGAATTGCTGGTAAGCATCTGAATCGTAATCGGGCGACTCAGACGTCTCAAAAGCTGTTGACCAAGCAAGCCAAGAGGTTGAAAAAGTTTCCGAGTTCATGGGGCTGAACTCATAGTACCCAGGTCCATTGGTCAGGCTACTGTCAGCACCCAAACCATCCGAATACCTGAAAGTGCTGCTTTCCATGTTGCCATAGTTTTGCTGAGCTGTCAGGGTGATTCGCATGTCCTTGACCGGCTCAACCTGAGCCCGTGCATTCAGGGTTCTTGTCAAGGTGGATCTGGCACGATTTGGCTGACTGCTGTTGTCAACCATCCAACCATTTTCAGCTGACCTCTGGCGAATATTGACTGGCATGCCAATCACATAGTCCAAGCCTGGAGACATACCTTTAGAAGGGTTCAATCCGCCAACCACCGGCAAGGGATTAAATCCTGGCAGCAGGCTGCCTGTATTCAGGCTACTAGAAACATTGATTGATTTGACCATGGTGATTAAATCCAAGGATGTCACCACAAGGGTTTTCACCCAAGGCGCCATACTCTCCTCTTCCTTTTTGACAGGCTTCCTATTTTGAGAAACCTCCCCTGCTGGGGGCCGATCCCCAGCCCGTAGACTTTTGCCACCTCTTTTACTGCTAGACTGCTTCATCTTTTTATAGAAGGGGAACTTGTTGTAAAAGGTGTTAAAATTTAGGTTAGCTGAAGCCGTCCATTTTCCAGAATTCTCAATTGTGTTACCATAATCCAAGGAGTCAATTTGCTGAATTGCAGCAAGCAATGGTTGCGCGTTCCAATCAAAATCTGTTTGGTACCGAAGCTGCATTTGCACGAACTCCAAATAAGGGATTTTATTAATTGGTAACGGCCATGACGCATTCACATGGTGATGGTACTCTATTGGCCTGCCGCCTGCCATCAGGTTATTCAAGAGGTACGTGTCAATGCTATCCACACCAGCAGGTCCGGGCAACTCATCAACCCTGACACGCATGCGACCAGTGTAATCCAATTTGAAGTTTTTGCTTAAATCCCACACCAAATTGTAATTGCGGTCCATGGTCATGCTTTTTGCATAGGTCGTTGGCAACTGGAATTTTGGGTTGTCAATATTGCGCATTTGCATCACCTGAACCACCCGATTCACCTCTGCCCTGGCGCTCACCCGTGAGGGTGTCAGGTTGAGATTCATGTCTCTGATCAAACTTAAATTCTTGTTCTTGATTCCCTTGAATGGCGCAATGTTTAAGGGGATTCGCTGATAATTGTAAGCCAAATTCCCTCTGTAGGCATCCCTGCGATCCTGGATGGTGTTCACGTCGCGCCGGACGATTTCATTGTATGCATAGGTAGCACTCAGGTTTTCAAGATCCCATGGTTTGGGCTTGCCTGTGCCTGATTTAGCTCCTGGACTAGCCCGCCTGCCCAATTCGCTCGATACTGGGCTTCGCTGACGGCCTTGGGTGTTGCTGTTGCCTCCGCCCCTGGCTAAATGGATATTGGTGAAGTTGATGCCACGCCGCTGGGTGAAATCGCTGACCATGCCACGCAAGGAGTCGCGTTCAATGCCATCGCTCAGATTTGCCAATGAACGATCCATTTCCACATCTGGGCTCAACGGGTTGAACAAGGGTGTTTTCCAATCCTGTGAATGGTTGATGAACATTGGGAACCGCCAACGGCTTCGACCAGGGATGAATTTATCGAGGTCCAGTTGCGTCTGGAAATCGTAAGAAGCTGCGGTGAATTTATTCCGTTCCTGTGGGTTCATTTCCAATGAACCGAAGCCCGGTGTAGACATGGCCCCAGAGAGGGCAATTTGGCCTAAATCTGCCAACTGAACCGTGCCACGAGCCAGGGCAGCCATGCCACCTCGGTTATCAAATTCCACCATGCGAAGCTCATTGATCCAAATTTCTGCGCATTTGCTCAGGCCATCATCGCCATCTATTGTGCTGCGCTTCTTCGGGTTCCTTACGCCAATCAACACTGTTCGTACATCGCCTAAATTGGGGGAGCCCACCACCCGTACAATGCCCTCATCCTTAATGAGTTCATAGGGAATGCTCGAGGAGACATTGGGGTTGTTGACCATGGCTGCATTTCTTGCCAATTTCAACTCTGTTAGCCACGAAAAAGGAAGATCAATCATGTTACCCTCTGGCCAAATCAACCCTGGATCCTTCTCCCCCCAAGCCGTCACCTGCAAAGGAATTTCAAATTCATAGTAATTCAAATTGTAGTCATTGCCAAGGCGAATGAACAAATGCAAATCCCCATCCAAAACGGGCTCTGTTTGTACGGTAGATTCGACATGAGTGAACAACTTCAGTCGCTTGTTCATCCGCATATCAATCGATGTGTTTTTGAAAACAGCCCGTGCATCGCCATCGCGAAGGTTGCATACATCCATGCTTAGCGATTGCTCATTCTGCTGCACCAATGACGTATTACCAAGCAGCACTTCCCGATTAATACCCGGCGGCAACATGTAAGGAATGGGCTGACGACCGCCATTTTCTTCCAGGTTCACTGCATTGACAGAAAAGGTGGTGCCGTCATTCTGGTCCACGGGTATCAACTCCCTGGACGCTTCCAAGGAAAAGCGGTAACGGCGCCATTCACCACGAACGAGTTCCAAACGGGCAAATCGCATCACGACTGGTTCTTGCCACTGCTGCAATACCATGCGCAAAAAGCGAAGTGATCGAAAATCGGAAGCTCCATTAACGCGTCGATCTGGCGCGAAAACAGGGATCTTGAATTGGATCCATCTCACCGGTTTACGGGTGTTATCTGGCAGCAAATCCGTCGTGGTTTCGTAAATGTCTGAAACATTATTTTGCCCAATCACTAGATCCTGGGGTCGCATTGAGATGGTGTACTGGAAATACTGCTCTGCCTTGTTCAACGTGTTATCCTGGTTCACATCCTCTCTGTCTGGCAGGTTGGTGTAGGTCGCCGGCAAGCCATTGATCAAGGTGGTTTGAGAGTTGCCGTCAGGGTTATTCCAATAACGGTATCGCTGCAAAATATCAGCACTGGCTTGATCCAAGGCTTCACCTCGGTAGTAGGTGAAGTTGTCAGCTGCTGGATCTGCAGAAGCGCTCACATAAGCAGCTGATGAGGCGCCAAAGGCGGTGTTTAATTGGCTCAGATAACCCTGCCCAGCACTGCCAAGCCAACGCTGTTCATCTTGATCATTGAGGCCATCCAATCCTACATCCTGGTAGCTGCGTGCACTGGGATCGTTGTCAAAAGATGTTGTCACAGGTTGGTAGCGAGAGGTGTATCCCCATACTGAAGAATCGACATCCATGAGCAGGCCTTGTGGATTGAGGCCATGCTCAAAGCTCTGCCTTCCATCCTTGAGTATATCCTCAGATAGGTTGCCTAAGTGGAACACCAGATCTCCCCCTGGCGCTGACGGGTCATCCAAGAAGGGGTCCATGACCCAAAACTGAATGAACTCAATGTTCTGCTCCTCAAAATTATTGATGGTCAATTGACGCATCAACCCACCCCATCGGGAAGCAGGGTTGTTCAGTGATCCATCGGATGCAATACCCGAAGAAAGTCCCGGAAATCCATTGACATCAAAGTTGTAGGCACCGCGCTCAGTTGGATCAAACTGGACATCAAACATGGCGATGTTGCGTGCCATGCCGGGCTGCAGGGGGATGTTGGGAAAGACTTCCGACAAGGGGACCATGCGCTGCTTATGATCTGAGGTGATGGATGGATCGTTACGGATATTTTGTGGCGTCTGTCCATTTGAGGCATAAAAGCTAGGGTCCACGATGTACCAACTCAACCGGCCCCGGTTGGCGTTGGAAGCCCAATCATTCATCAGTGATGCCTCAGGGTACCTTAACAAGCCTTCCGGTGTGGAGGCAATGTGCCAAGTGGTGGTTCCTCTTAAATCAATGGTCATCTGACTGTTCTCAAAATCATCCAAGTACGTCGTGGCTTCACCATTGATTTTGATTCCGCGGGGAGACCCTGGCAGCAATTGAGCAAATTCTGCCGTGAGCTGCACCTTGGATGGGGCATTGGTCGACACAAAGGGCAAGGCATCAAGGGCGCGGGTTAACGAAGGCAAATCCTGATTGAATGTGCTGTTCAAGCCCCAAATGCGATTAGAAATAGGCTCGTCCCCTGCATTGACCTTTTGAGTCAGAGGGCGTTCAGACAGCCTGAGCAGAGAACCCCCAACGACCCAGTCTTTGGACAAACGATGCTCAACAGTGGTGCCAGCAAAAGTCTTTGCCTGCATGTTGAACATGCTGTTGTTTTCAAAATTGACCTTGATTGGCATCCCGCTAGACATCAAACTTTCATTGAGGATGCGCACTTGCCCCAAGGCATAGTCTACGGTGTAATCCTGGTTTTCCATCAACTTGCGGCCACCAGCGGTGACATTGATCGAACCCCTTGGGATGTTGAAGGCATTGAGCTGGATCAACGAACCCCCTCCACCTTTGTAGCGCCCCTTGATCAAAAACTTATTCAACTGTGTTTGCTCTTGTGCGCGAAACAAGGTTGAATCATAGAGCTGTTGGAACACATAGCGTTTGCGCTCTGCTAGGGTGGGTAAATGCTTGGCTAAAGAGGACCCAAATGGCTCCAAGACAGGGAGGATGATGCGGCCAGTCTGCGGCAAAACCGTGACTTGTGGAATGAAATCAAACAAGCCATCCGGGAATGGATCGCCATTGCTATTCACCCGATCAAGGCCCATGACTTGCACCAGCAGTTGATCCTTCACTGAAGACTTTGGCAAGAAAGGGATGGGCATGCCTGTTGCGTCATTGCGATACATGATTTCCAATCGGAAATCCTCTTGGCTCAACTGGTAAGCATTCAAACTGTACACATTCTTCATCATCAAATCCCAAATGGGAGACTTCACTTGAAGGGTGCTGTGTTTCAAAAGCTTAACAACCAAAGCCTGTGGCGCCAAGACGCCATCATTGGCAAATTCACCCACCTGGTAGGTCCGTCCATTGGCGGTATACTGGTAGGCAATGGCAAGAACTTCATCCTGATTGAGTGCCATATTCAAGGTGATGAATCCCAGCTGTGGATGAAAGCTGTATTCGTTAGGCAACAATTTGCGTGCATTGCTCAACTCCGCATACTCCACATTGGGGTCGTAACCTGCACTGCTTAGGATGGAACCCGACGATGCATTGTTACGAATGCCGGAAAAGCGTTGAGTTAACTCATCTGGTGCCAAACGATTGCTGCCGTTGGCTGGCAGGTTGCTGGCACTTGGGGCTGGAAAAATAGCTTCGCCATTGCGGCCAGCTGATGTGCTACGCCAGGCATGCGATTCCGCCTCCCCCAAGTCCAAAAAGGCAAGAATGTTTCTCACCTGTGTGGGCGTGCTTCTGCGGTTGGTCAACCATATCTCCACCTTGGTGATTTGGATGGGGGACTGAATCACTGGCAAGGTTTTCAGCCAATCCTCATAGTGATCACGAAAATAATGCGACATGAAAAAGTGCCGGTTGGCCTCGTAATTGTCTGCTTCAATGCTAAATTCCTGCGTGGTTCCCCCGCCTTGAATATTCAAACTTTGCCCTTGGCTTCGTTGCTCAGCCATGACCGTGGTGACCGTGGTATTGCCAAATTGGAATTTGCCTTTGAGACCAAACAAGCTCTGCGCGCCCGTGATTAAACTCCCCCCGGTTGGCAGACTCACATCTCCCATTTCCAATGACTTGACAATGTCATCCTCCAAGCCAGTGAAGTTGAGTTTCATCTTGTTTTCAAAGGCAAAGGTTGCCTTGGTGTCATAGTTCAATTTGATATCCAGCCGATCCCCCAGCTTACCTGTCGCATTGATCTGCATGTCTTGATCAAAATCAAAGGCCAAGGTTTTCCTGTTTCGCTCAGGAACGATGGGATTGTCAATGTGCTGATACCTTAGGCCAAATTTCAATTGCGCTGAGCCCTGGGGTCGGATATCCAACTCATCACTACCAAACACCTCCTTGATGGCTGGATTATTGATGGTCATGTCAGGCACCATGCTTGGTCCTTCTCTTTGATCAGCAGCTGACCCTGCTGCCCACCGGGTGCGCCAAGTTGCCAGTTCTTGGTTATCATAAACCTGTGCCTGATACTGTGCAGCCGTTAGGAAGGTGGGGGCGCCAAAGGCTGTACTTCCAATGAATCTTTGCAGCTTGTACATTCCAGTAACTGGATCATAGGTCACTTCCGTGTGGATATTGCTTGGCACATTCAATCCTGGAAAATTCCAAGAATTGTTGCCACTGCTATCCACAACTTGTGCTTGCAACCCCGTAGAGAGCAACCCCGCAAGACATGCGATGCAAAAGAAGAGGAATGGGTTCCGCATTAGAGCTTGGACAAGGCAGATTTGATGACTGCTTCAAGTTCTGTGGCTTCTTCTTCTGCGATGACCTTTGCTACAACTTTCTCAACGGCTGGACGGGAAAACCCTAGCACCATCAAGGCCTCGATAGATTCCATTCGCAATGACCCACCCGTGCTTCCAGACATGCTTTCAGACACATTGGCTCTGGCAATTTTGTCACGCAAATCCACCACGATTCGCTGGGCAGTTTTTGCCCCAATGCCTTTGATTTTCTGCAAGGATCCCGAGTCACCACTTGCGATGGTCTGGACGGTTTCTGATGGCGTCAGAGCAGACAATATCATGCGAGCAGTATTGGCACCGACGCCGGAGACACTCAGCAGTAAGAGGAATACATCGCGCTCACCCGTCGTGGCAAAACCATACAGAAGCTGCGCGTCTTCACGGTAAACCGGATGGGTAAACAGGCGAATGTCGCCATCAGCTATCTGGCCATAGGTGGTCAATGAGATATGAAGGTAGTAGCCTATGCCCGCACATTCCATGATGGCATGGGACGGACTTTTTTCGATCAATGTCCCTTTGAGGTGGTGAATCATGATCTATTCAACGCCCATGTCGGGCATTTCTTATGGCTGAATGGCAACTTTTCCAAAGGTTACTTGTTTGCCTTCCGATTGGCGGACAAGCAAGTACATGCCTTGGTTTAAGCCATGCAATGACAAACGACTTGACACGGAGTTGGGAAGCAGTTCCTGGCTTCGAACCCGACGACCCGTCATGTCAATCAACACCAATCGTGAGGATAGACTCATGGCTGGGTAGTTTACAAAAAGCACATCCCTTGCAGGATTGGGGTAAATGCTAACGCTTGTCTTCACTGATTCATTCTGTGAAGCTGTGGCGTCAAAATAAAAGGCCAAAGGCACTTGCAAGCTGTCATTGGGGTCCAAAGCGTTGAAAAATGTGTACCAAATGGTATCCAGGCCTACGTTGCTGTTGCGGGTATATGCATACCCAGCAAAATCGTAGGATACTGCCCCTGATGCAATATTCACTGTTCCCATGCTCGCGGCTGTACCCGCACCGTAACACAGGTCAAAGCAGAAGGCATTGGAATCTACCAAACCGGTACTGCCAACCCTGGCAATTTTTAAGTAGTAATCATTCGCAATGGTGTCAACGTTAAGCAACTCAATATGACCCTCGCCCACTGACATAGAGTTTGGATTGATAACCACAAGGGTATCAACATGATTCAATGTCAAGGACTGACCATACATGACAAAGGACAAACATAAGCTAAGCAAGGAAAAAAAAGGCTTCATTTCAAGTGTGCATTGGTTTGAGCTCCAAAGATACGCCGACAAAAATAAAAATGCCAGAATGAAACAATAAACGAGAATTAATTATTTAGTTTTGCCGCACTTCAATTCATGGCTAATATTTAGCCATATTTCTAGCCTATCGCGTACATTTGTCGGATAAATAATTCCATTACCTGCCCGATGAAAAAAATTACCCTTGCATTAGTTGCCATGATTGGCTACGCCGCTATCACTGCACAGCCTACTCGACTGGTCCTTTTTGAGGAATTCACCCAAGCATCTTGTGGCCCATGTGCCTCACAAAATCCTGCCTTCAACGCTCTGTTAGCTGCCAATAGCGCCAAGGCAATTTCCATCAAGTACCAGACCAGCTGGCCAGGTGTAGACCCCATGAATGCAGCCAACCCAGTCGACGCACAAGCCCGTGTCACCTATTACTCTGTTAGCGGCGTGCCATGGTCTGCAATGGATGGCTCTGCCACCAACGGAGGCAGCTATTCAGGCGCTCCAGCAAATGCCACAGCAGCTGCCATCAATACGCGTTACGCCGTTGCTCCTGGACTGGCTCTTTTAGCAACACATACACTGAACAGCACCTACGACTCCATTCAGATTGCGGTGAACATATCAAACAGCACATCTTCCGCATTCAGCTCATCATCTTCTGGCTCTTTGAAATTACACACTGTCATCATTGAACGTGAAATCAACTACCCTACTGCCCCAGGAAGCAATGGCGAGAAAGATTTCTATAATGTGATGCGCAAAATGCTTCCCAGCTCAGCCGGCACATCCCTGGCAGATAGCTGGGCTATTGGCGCCTCACAGACTTTTGTTTTTAATGTGGCCCTGCCAACCTACATCGCCAACCTAGGTGAGATTGCTATTGTTGCTTTTGTACAAGACAACAGCAACAAGGATGTCATCAATGCAGCTTACAGCGCACCACAAGCCGTCACCGGACTCGCTGATGCGGGCATTGTGTCTGTTTCAGCTTCTACGACCGGCCTTTGCGATCCTAACTTGACCCCTTCTGTCACTTTTAAAAATGCTAGCACCATTGCCATCACGTCAGCCACCTTATCCTACACATTGAATGGTGGAACCCCTGTGAATCAAGCATGGACAGGCAACCTTGCAGCAAATCAAACTGCCACTGTCACCTTTCCGCAAACCACCTTATCTGGCAGCACAGTCGTTGTGGCCTCTGTCAGCAACCCCAATGGCACTGCTGATTACAACGGAACAAACAACAACAGCTCACCTGTGACAGTCAATCTGCTTGATGCCACACCTCAAACTGCACCAAAGAACATGGACATGGAAACCACGCCTGGGTTCACTTTGCCTTCAGAATTGATTTTTGAATACACCGCACCAAGCGAACCATTGTTAGTCGTTGTGAGCAAGGCAAATGTTAACGGTTTGAATTATGAAATCGGTGGATTTGGACAATCTACCAAGTCCATTATTTTTGACTTCTACAGCTGGGGACATGCCGATGTGGGCAGCTTAACCATGCAAAAAATTGACTTGACTAGCCTGACAACGCCTAAGTTGATGTTCACACACGCTTATGCTCAGTACAACACCTCAGCAACGTCACAAAATGAACGCTTTGAGGTGCTAGCCTCTACCGATTGTGGCAGTACTTGGACTAGCCTCTTCAACAAAGGTGGTGGGGATTTAGCAACCACCACGCCGAAAACGACTCGTCTCTTCCCAACAGCATCTGAGTGGGTGACAACCACCCTTGACTTGTCTTCGTATGCAAACACCTCTGACTTAGTCATCAAATTCAAGGGCACCTCTGTCTTCAATGGCAACAGTTTATATCTGGACAACATATGGATCGCTAACGGCGCACTTGGATTGGACGAGCCTACATTGGCTGGCCTCAATACCTACCCCAACCCCGCTTCTGATATGGCGAAAGTTGAAATTGACTTAAGCAAAGAAGCCATGGTTGGCGTGAATGTTTACAGCAATGCTGGCCAGCTGGTCATTGCTATAGATGCCACCCTACTTGCTGCTGGAACTCATGGGATTGACTTGAATGTTGGAGACCTTGCCAATGGCATGTATACAGCGCAAGTGAACATCGATGGAGCCATTCGCAGCGTACGATTGTCAGTCGCACACTGAGTCATTAAGTGTTATCTTGAAATCCAGAAATACATCTGAGCATTAAAGGTTTTTTACTCAACCAATGAAACAATTCCTTTCTCTTTGTTTTTTCACTTTCAGCTTATCTGTTGTCAGCCAAGGGCTGCCCAATGTCATAATTCAGACATTGAAAAATCAAAGCATTAACGCATCCGAATTGACGCACGACGGCCCTATGGTCGTCTCATTTTGGGCAACATGGTGCAAGCCCTGTATCAGCGAACTTGACGCCATGGCCGACTACCATGAAGATTTGGTCGCTGATGCAAACTTGCGAATGGTAGCTATTTCTATTGACAATACAAGGACCAGTTCGCGTGTCGCACCTTTTGTGGCATCTCGAGGCTGGAACTATGACATCTACATTGATCCCAATAGTGACTTGCGACGGGCCATGGGTGTCAACAACGTGCCTCATACCTTCCTTTTGAATTCTAACGGTAAAATCGTCTGGCAATCCAATCGTTATGTCCCTGGAGAGGAAGAGGTGTTGGTTGAACAAATCGAGGCCTTAGCCCTCAGTGAAAAATCGGAACCGAACAGGAAGAGCATACCTAGTCAGTCTGCTCAACCATGAAGGCAGTTCAGCTGGCCTTAATCGCCTACTTTTTGATGCCAACCCTTCACGGGCAGGGCAAGGTGAATGTACTATTCCAAAGTGATGCGCAATGGTACCTTGAGGATGAAGTGCTCGACCCAACGGGTGAGTTCTATCCCGACGAAGAATTCCTGAGCCAAGGCCATGCCCTGATAACCTATAAGTCTGGAGATTTCACGGCAGGCCTTCGCTATGAGAACTACCAAAACGTCATGCTCGGTTTTCCTGCTGGCTATCGTGGCGAAGGCATTGCCTACAGGTATGCGCAATGGCAGCAAGGAGATTGGAATTTCACAGTCGGCAATTACTATGAGCAATTTGGCTCAGGCTTGATTTTTCGTTCCTACGAAGAACGAGGCCTTGGCTTGGACAATGCCATGGATGGAGTTCGTCTCATTGGCGATCTTGGGAACGGCCTTCAAATCAAAGCCATTATGGGACGTCAACGCTTGTACTTTACCAAGGGTGAGGGTGTCTTACGCGGGGTGGACCTGGGTTGGGACTTAACACAACCATTTCCAAAACTGTCAGACAAAAACATCTATGCCAGCATTGGCGCTTCCTTTGTGAGTAAGTTTCAGCGCGGCTATGACCCTGTTTTGAATTTACCAAACAATGTGGGCGCTTGGGCCATTCGAGGCGATGTAAGTAAGGGTTTATGGAACTGGTCATCAGAGTACGCTTACAAAATCAATGACCCTAGCTACGACAATGGCTACATATACCGACCTGGCCAAGCCCTTGTAAGCACTTTGACTTTTGCGAAAAAAGGCTTTGGCCTCTTGCTTTCAGGCAAGCGCATTGACAACATGAGCTTCCGCTCCGATCGCAATGCACAGCAATTCGATCTCTTTGTTAATTTTTTACCTTCAAACACCACACCCCATTTCTATGCACTGCCTTCCCTGTATCCCTACGCAACCCAAATCAATGGTGAGCAAGGCGGTCAAGTTGAAGTCAGCTACCAACTCCCTCGAGGCAGCAAGCTCGGCGGCAAATACGGCACCCTGTTCGTCTTCAACGCAAGCATCGCGCAAAGCATAGATAAGCAAGTGCTCGATGATGGCAGCATGTCGCAGGCAGGCAGCATGGGCTACCAGTCAGATTGGTTAAAAGCCGGTGAGATTCCCTATTTCCAGGACATCAATGCCAGCTGGTCAAGGAAATACTCTCGTTCCTACAAAACCATGTTGACCTTTTATGATCTTCGTTACAACAAAACCGTCTTGATTGATGGGGTAGGCGATGCCGTGATTCTGGACTCACCCGACATGGACTCTGTCATTCATGTGCAAGCCGTCGTTTGGGAAAACCAGTTCCGCTTAGCCAACAAGCAAACCCTACGTTCTGAAATTCAGCTGGCTTTAGCCGATGGCTATCGCGGTGACATGGCGATGGGACTCCTTGAGTGGACCATCTCATCCAATTGGACCCTTGCAGCACAAGACATCTACAACTACGGCCATCCCACCCCCTCACGGCGACTTCACTACCCTATTGTCTCTGTCATCCACTTCAATGGACCCACCCGATTCCAAATCGGTTATGGCCGCCAACAACAAGGCGTCTTTTGTGTCGGCGGTGTCTGTCGTGTGGTACCACCATCTAACGGTCTCAGCATTTCAATCACCTCTTCATTATGACACGCCTTGCTTGCTTTCTACTCATCATAGCTGGCCTTCTGTCTACAAGTTGTGACGTGATCGACGAGCCATTCAAGGGGGGTGGTCCGAACCCCATTGATACCAACTCCATCATTCAGGGCGATAGCCTGATACAAACAGGCCGGGTCGTTTTGGTTGAGGATTTCACCGGGCATCGCTGCAAAAACTGCCCCAAGGCAGGCAAAGCCATAAAAGCCTTGGACAGCCTCTATGGCTCATCGGTGGTCAGCTTAGCCATCCATGCAGGGCCATCAAATTTCACTGGCGTCACCACCGACTACCCCACGGACTTTACAACAACCACTGGGGAAGAATTGGCCACCTTTTTTAACATATTTGCATTGCCTTTAGGCATGGTTCAGCGCATGGACTACCCCAACTCACAACAAAAATCCTACACCGCATGGACAAGCCTCACCGCAGGTGAACTTGCCTTGGGTACCGAAGCCTTATTCCAGCTGAAAGCCTCCTTTGACAGCCTGTCTAATGTGGCCGTTTTGGATGTCAATGTGAGCATGTCACAAGCCAGCAGTCATGGCATTGCACTTGCGATATACCTCAAAGAATCAGGCATTATTTCCCCACAATTGATGCCCAACAACACCAGGAACTTGACGTACAGGCACAACAATGTATACAGGGCAGCACCCCTTGGGACATTTGGCAAAAGTCTCAGCGCCACTTCCGTGGCATCTGGTGATGTCTTCACAGAAAAGGTCACATTCACCCTTGACCCACAGTGGGATGCTTCACAATGCCATTGGGTAGCCATTCTGTATGACAAGGACAACTACAAGGTGATGCAGGCTGCAGAGCTGGCCATCAGGCCTTGAAGCCATTCACCTTCAGATTGCGCATCAATCCATCATAGCCCGTGCGTTTCAATGGGTGCTGATCAAAAACCCTGTCAAAGGCCTCTTTGCTCATTGATGTCCAGTCCTTCAAGTCCATTTCCGTCCATTTACCCGGCATGAAATCAGGCTCGTCATGAGGCTTGCTGTGGCTATTCCAAGGACACACATCCTGGCAAATATCACAGCCAAACACCCAATCCTTCAACTGACCCTGAAAGGCATCATCCATGGCGCCTTTGAGTTCAATGGTTAAGTGAGAAATGCACTTGTTGGCATCCACAACTTCAGGTGCGATGATAGCCTGCGTGGGGCAGGCATCGATGCACTTGGTGCAGGTACCGCAATGGTCCATCACTGGCTGATCCACCGTGAATGCCATGTCCACAATCAGCTCTGCAAGAAAGAAAAATGACCCCTCTCCCTTGCGCAGAATCAGGCCATGCTTTCCAACCCATCCAAGGCCCGAACGCTTGGCCCATGCCCGCTCCATGACAGGGGCGGAATCAACAAAACACCGTCCTCCAATTTGCCCTAAATCAGCCTGCAGCAAATGCATGAGCTCAAATAGCTTGTCCTTGACGACCCGATGGTAATCCATGCCATAAGCGTATTTAGCCATCTTGGGGTGGTCATCCTCTGCTTCATCCTTTTCGGGGAAGTAATTGTAGGCCAAGGTGATGACAGACTTGGCGCCAGGAACCAGCAAGCGTGGATCCAGTCGCTTGTCATGGTGGTTGTTCATGTAAGCCATGGACCCCTGGAAGCCATTCCCAAGCCAAGCATCCAAACGTGGTGCTTCTTCTTCAAGAAACTCAGCCTTTGCCACACGACAGGCCATGAATCCCAACTGGTTCGCATGTGCCTTCAGAATCTCAGCAGGAGAACTCATTGATCATTGAATAGCCCCGTATTGCCCGGCAACTTCCGACCAAGGTGTTTGAAGGATTTATCCATGGCAACACGGCCCCTTGGGGTTCTTGCTAAGTAACCTTCCTGGATCAAGTAGGGTTCATACACCTCTTCAATGGTCTCTGCTTGTTCGCTCACAGCTATTGCCAGCGTTCCAAGACCAACAGGACCCCCTTTGAATTTATCAATGATCGCAGACAAAATCTTGTTGTCCATTTCATCCAAACCAGAGGCATCTACATCAAGGGATTCCATGCCAAATTTGGCAATGGCCATATCCACAACACCTGTTCCTTTGACTTGTGCAAAGTCACGCAAGCGACGCAACAAGGCATTGGCAATCCTGGGGGTGCCTCTGCTTCGTCTTGAGACCTCCACACAGGCATCGGCTTCAATTGGCACATTCAGTATGCCTGCTGAGCGTTCAACAATGGTTGAGAGGAGTTCATGGCTGTAGTATTGCAGGCGAGATGAAATGCCAAACCTGGCTCGCAAGGGGGATGTCAACAAGCCCGAGCGCGTGGTGGCGCCAATCAGGGTGAAGGGTTTGAGTTGAATTTGAACCGAACGGGCACTGGGCCCGGTTTCCAAAACAATGTCAATGCTGAAATCTTCCATAGCCGAATACAGGTACTCCTCAACCACCGGACTGAGTCGATGGATCTCATCAATGAAGAGCACATCACCATCTTCCAGGCTTGTCAGCAAACCAGCCAAATCGCCCGGCTTGTCCAGAACAGGTCCAGAGGTGAGTCGAATGTTTGCGTGCATCTCATTGGCAATGATGTGCGCAAGGGTGGTTTTGCCAAGACCCGGAGGGCCATGCAAGAGGACATGATCCAAGGCATCCTCACGCGCAATGGCCGCTTCCACAAAAACTTTCAGGTTTTCAAGGATTTTTTCCTGGCCGGCAAAGTCATCGAAAGAAGCCGGTCTGAGTTTCAACTCAACTTCCATTTCGAGATCATCATTGTCGCCTGAGAGGAATCGTGTCATGACCACAAGTTATGCATGGAAGCTGATCTAGGCATCAAAAAAAAACCCGATGCACGCATCGGGTTCATTGCTTGTTGTATTGCCATCATGAATGACCAACTTCACCATCTTTCATGGGGACATTTTGGGGAACAAAGTCCTCATCATGACCAGGCTTGCTGTAGTCATAAGGCCAGCGGTGAACCTCAGGAATCTCACCAGGCCAGTTGCCGTGGATGTGCGCCACCGGAGCTGTCCATTCTAAGGTGTTCGCCCTCCAAGGGTTTTGTGGGGCTTTCGCACCACGCCACATGCTGTAGAAGAAGTTGAACAAGAATACCAATTGCACAATGCCGCCCAGCAAAGCAAAGACTGTAATGATCAAATTGATATCCTGCAATTCGTCGAACATGGGAAATTCTGCATTCGTGAAATAACGACGTGGCAAACCGGCCAACCCCAAAAAGTGCATGGGGAAGAATACGCCATAAGCTGAAATAAAGGTGATCCAGAAATGCAAGTATCCCATGCGCTTGTTCATCATGCGACCGTACATGCGAGGGTACCAGTGGTAGACGCCCGCAAACATGCCAAATATGGCTGACAAACCCATCACAATATGGAAGTGAGCAACAACAAACATTGTGTCATGGACATTGATGTCCAATGCGCTATCGCCAAGAATGATACCTGTCAGTCCACCTGCTACAAAGGTGGATACCAACCCAATAGAGAAGAGCATGGCAGGTGTGAATTGCAAATTGCCCTTCCACAAGGTGGTCATGTAGTTGAAGGCCTTTACCGCAGAGGGGATGGCAATCAGCAACGTGGTGAATGTGAATACTGAACCAAGGAAGGGGTCCATGCCCGTTATGAACATATGGTGTCCCCACACAATGAATGACAAGAAGGCAATCGCTAAAATGGAGCCAATCATTGCACGGTAGCCAAAGATGGGCTTGCGTGAATTGGTTGAAATCACTTCAGATGTGATCCCTAAAGCAGGCAAAATAATGATGTAAACCTCAGGGTGACCAAGGAACCAGAACAGGTGCTCAAACAGAATGGGACTACCACCCTGGTTGTTCAGCAATTCGCCAGCAATCATGATGTCTGATAAGAAAAAACTCGTACCTAAAGACCGGTCAAAAATCAACAATAAGGCAGCGCTAAACAAGACAGGGAATGACAAAACACCAAGGATGGCAGTCAAAAAGAATGTCCAGATGGTCAATGGCAAACGTGTCATACTCATGCCCTTGGTTCGCAAGTTGATGATGGTTACGATATAATTCAAAGAACCTAGCAATGAGCCAATAATGAACAAAGACATAGACACCAACCACAAGGTCATGCCCATTCCTGAACCAGGCATTGCCGTTGGCACTGCACTCAATGGAGGGTAAATCGTCCAACCAGCAGCAGCAGGTCCCATCTCAACGAAGAGTGAGGAAAGCATGATGACCGAAGACACTGCAAAGAACCAATAAGACAACATATTCAAAAAGCCAGAAGCCATGTCGCGTGCACCAATCTGCAATGGAATCAATAGATTGGAGAATGTGCCACTCAGTCCTGCAGTCAACACAAAGAAAACCATGATGGTGCCATGCATGGTCACCAATCCTAAGTACATGTTAGGATCCATTTGCCCTTCAGGGGCCCATTTTCCCAGCAAGGATGACAAAATGCCAAACTTGTCATCAGGCCATGACAATTGGAAGCGGAACAAAATGGACATTAAGCCCCCTGCTACGCCCATCAAAATACCTGTCACCAAAAACTGTTTGGCAATCATTTTATGGTCCATGGAGAAGACGTACTTCGTCCAGAAATTCTCCTTGTGGTGTGTGTCGTGATCTGACATAATAATAGCTTAGTTGTTAGCTGCCAATGTTTGAATGATGGATTGCTGTTCGAGAACCCATGCATCATAGTCAGCTTGTGTTTCCACAATGACATTCATTTGCATATTGTAGTGTGCAGAGCCGCAAATCTTGTTGCAAAGCAGCAAATAGTCATATTCATAAGGCTCATTGCCGGCTTCTGCGCGGATGGCGTTGATGCGCTCAACTTTGCCAATCACATCAGGGTCCTTCCGCATGTCAGCAGTGGTAATGGTTGGCGTGAATTGAAAGCGTGTGGTCATGCCAGGCACACAGTTCATCTGTGCGCGGAAATGAGGGAAGTACGCAGAATGCATCACATCTTGACTTCGGAAGGTGAAAAGAACAGGTTGGCCAACGGGGATATGAATTTCCATTGGCGAAAAATCATCCTGACTGTTGATGTCCTCCAAGTCCAGTCCAAGAACATTGGCGCCTTCAATCAATCGCACATTGGCATAACCAAGGTTGTTATCTGAGCCAGCGTAGCGAGCCGTCCATTTGTACTGCTGCGCGTAGACTTCAATACGCATTGGATCTTCTTCATTCTCTGGGCTCATGGTATTGGACCAAACCGTGAGCCCGTAGATGATCAAAACAGCCAAAACCACCGTTGGAACAGATGTCCAAATCAGCTCCAACTTGTTATTGTGCTCATAGTAGGTTGCCTTGGTGTCTTTCAATCCTCTGTACTTGAAGGAAAACCAGAATAAAATAGGCGTAATGGTGAAGTAAACGACGAGAATCAAACCCATAGAAATGCTCATCAAGGCATCGGTTTCAACACCATGCTCAGAAGCAGATTGAGGCAGTAGGATTTCATCCCAAGCGATCATCATCCAGATCAATGATGCAACAATGGCAATGCCAAAGAGAAGCAAGTAGAAACCCTGACGATTGTTATCATCATAGGTTGTCAAGTAGGATTTTTCCTTGTTGAGATCACCCGACAATTCATAGATGCGAATAATCTGCAGTATGGTGAGAACTGCAAGGATGATAATAAGTGCTGTCAATAGACCGGTCATGATTCAGTGCGGATTATTGGTGAAAATGTTTGGATTCCTTTACCATGGGATGGTTCTTCATGGCCAATGGGGCTTTGCCCAAGAAATGACCAACCACCAAGACAAAAAGGCCTAGATAAAAGAGCAAGCCACCAAGTTCAGGGTAGCCAAAACCGAATTCATAGCCTACAGTGCCAGGCATAACCATGATGAAGTGATCCATCCAGTGGCCAGCAAGAATAAAGACTGAGGCTAATGATAAAAAGCCGAAGATGCGTTTTGAGTCACGAGACATCAACACAAGAATTGGCAACAGGAAGTTCAAGGCAACCATGCCAATGAAAATCGGCTTGTATTCTGCACTGAAACGATTCATGAAGTAGGTCACTTCTTCAGGGATATTGGAGTACCAAATTAACATGTATTGTGAGAACCACAAGTAGGTCCAGAACACGGAGAAAGCAAACATGAATTTACCCAAGTCATGCTGATGATTGGCATTCACCCATGGCATATGGCCGCCAAGGCGCAGGTACATCACAATCAAATTCATCACCGTCAAGGCCGTCACAAACATGCCTGCAAAGGTGTACCATCCAAACATGGTAGAGAACCAGTGGGTGTCAATTGACATGATGAAGTCCCAAGCGCTGGTCGATGAAGTGACCGCATAAAGCACCAAGAAGGTAGCCGCCAACTTGCGCTGGGTAAAGAATAGGTTTTTGCCTTTTGACATGGCGTCCTCTTTCAAGCTGTTGCGGCGAAACAGGTATGCTGCACCAGCCCATATGATGAAATAAATGACCGTACGCGCAAGGAAAAATGGGGCATTCAGCCAAGCAACTTTGCCTGCAATGATTTTGTCATAGTTAGCACTTGCTGGGTCTGCAATGCCCTCAAGCATCCAGTGGTACAGGTGATGCCAATGCAGGCTACCGGCTATGCCGATGAAGAACATGACAAGCATCGGAATACCTAGCCATAGAGCCATAGCCTCCATTACACGAAGGATGCCAACAGACCAGCCTACTTGAGCTGCATACTGGATAGCCAAGAAAAACAAGGCACCCAATCCAATGGATAAAAAGAAAATAGTGTTCACCAACAAACCAGCCCATGGCCGATTCTCAGCGTGACGCGCTGCGCCATGGTCATCATGGGAATCAACTGCGTGCTCAGCATGGCTGGCTTCTGCATGTCCTTCCTCCAATTCATGAGTGACTTCTGCATGTGCATCATGATCACTGTGTGTTCCAGCATGTGAATCATCGGGTTCACCAGTGAGTGCTGCTTGAATCATCGCCGCATGAGCTTCACCAGGGTAATCGCCATGCGTACTTAACGCATCATGATCTTTTTGAGCAACAGCATGATCATCATGACCATCACTTGCCTGGCTGTAATCAGTGTTAAAGCCAATAACTAATAAGCCAAGACCAACAATGGTCAGGGCGGCTGCAATCATTTTGATTTTCTTAGGTAATTCAAACATGGGTACGGTATTATGCAGATGGGCTTTGGTTGGCACGAAGTTGCATCACGTAGGAAATGATCTTCCAGCGCTCTGAATAGGTCAACTGAGAAGCATGACTTCCCATGTTGTTTTTTCCATGCATGATGACATGGTAAATGGAGCCAGGAGTTATCTCTGGTAAGCGCACTTCGTCATATCCAGGGATACCAAGAATCTTCTCACGCTGAACCAAGATGCCTTCACCATCTCCTTTCGCCCCATGACAGCTAGCGCAAAAGATGTTGTAAAGGACCTTCCCTTCCGCCGGGTCTATATCAGCAAAGTTGGCAGGTACATGGCTATTGGCCTTTGACGACTCATAGCCCTCAGTGCTGTTAGCTAGGTCGTAAGTAACATGACCACGTGGAATTGTGCCTTCAACAGGCAACATGGCAGAGGTTCCTTGTGGGGTGTTTGCTACAGCCTCATGGGTTCGAAGCGCAGGTGAGCTGTACATGTCATCCATGAAGGTGTACCCTGGTTGGTCTTTCTCTGATCGACATGACATCAAAACAGATGCGATAACCAAGGAAAAAATGGCAGTCTTTTTCATGATTTAGGCTTCAATGATTTCAATGGCACCAGCGGCTTTCAATGCAGGAATAACGCCTTTACCAGCTGGCATTTCAATCATGAAATGGTCATCAGTAGTGCGCGGGTCTGGATTCTGTGCCTCAGCACCGGGATAGAGTTTGTTGACGATGAAATACGTCCATACCATCAGGTGAGCAGCAAAGAATACCGTCAATTCAAACATGGTTGGCACAAAAGAAGGCATGTTCTTTCCCCATGACATCGATGGCTTACCGCCAATGTCCATAGCCCAATTGCTGTTCATCATGTACCATGTGATGAGAATGGCCACCGTTAATCCAATTAAACCATAAATGAATGATGCAATGGCCAAGCGGGTTTCTTTGAGCCCCATGGCCTTATCCAATCCATGAATAGGAAATGGAGAGTAAACTTCAGAGATGGAGTGGCCCTTGTCGCGCAGAGTTTTCACTGCGCTCAAAACGACATCGTCGTCCGTGAAAAGGGCACGTACAAGTGCGGGAGATTCAGTGTGTGCCATGCTAGTCTTGATGTTTTTTCTGTTCCTCACCTGAAGTCTTCAAAATGGTCTTCAATTCTGCTTGTGCAATCACCGGGAAGGAGCGTGCATAAAGCAAGAACAGGACAAAGAAGAAGCCAATGGTTCCAATGAAAATACCTATGTCAACAAATGTGGGTGAGAACATGGACCATGAAGATGGCAAGTAATCGCGGTGAAGGGAGGTTACAATGATGACAAATCGCTCAAACCACATACCTATATTCACAATGATCGATAGCACAAAGGTGAAGACAAGGTTGGTGCGAAGTTTCTTTGACCACATCAATTGGGGTGAAACCACATTGCAGGTCATCATCGACCAATAAGCCCACCAATAAGGACCTGTTGCTCGGTTAAGGAAGGCGTACTGCTCATATTCAACACCTGAATACCATGCAATAAATAACTCAGTGATGTATGCAACGCCCACGATGGAGCCAGTCAACATGATGACAATATTCATCATTTCAATGTGCTGAACTCGGATGTAGTCTTCCAAACTGAATACTTTTCGGGTGATCAACAACAAGGTTTGAACCATCGCAAATCCAGAGAAAATAGCACCTGCCACAAAGTAGGGCGGGAAAATAGTGGTGTGCCAACCAGGAATGACTGAGGTAGCAAAGTCCATAGATACAATGGTGTGTACCGACAGCACCAAGGGTGTTGCCAGACCAGCTAAGACCAAAGACACTTCTTCAAATCGCTGCCAATGCTTGGCTTTACCCCCCCAACCAAAGGAGAGAATCTTGTAAATGTGCTTTTGAACAGGGTTGATGGCTCTGTCACGAACCATTGCAAAGTCAGGAATCAATCCCACATACCAGAACACGGATGACACAGTCAAGTAAGTAGAAATAGCAAACACATCCCACAGCAGCGGCGAGTTGAAGTTTACCCACAATGGACCAAATTGGTTAGGGAAAGGGAAGACCCAGTAACCATTCCAGATACGTCCCATATGAATAAGGGGGAAGAGACCCGCCTGAATCACTGAGAAAATAGTCATGGCCTCTGCTGAACGGTTGATGGCCATTCGCCAGCGTTGACGGAACAGCAACAACACCGCAGAAATCAAGGTGCCCGCGTGACCAATGCCGACCCACCAAACAAAGTTGGTGATGTCCCATGCCCAGCCAACAGTCTTGTTCAATCCCCAGACACCAATGCCCTCACTGATGGTATACACAATGCAACCAAGTCCCCAAAGGAACATGACCAAGGCGATGCTAAAAACAACCCACCATGCCTTTGGCGCAGCAGTTTCAATGGGGCGAACCACATCTAATGTGATATCATGGTAGGATTTGTTTCCACCAATTAGTGGCTCCCTAATGTCTGATTCGTAATGCATGATTGCCTATTTCTGAATTATGCGCGGTTGCGAACTTTGGTTTGATAGAATACTGATGGGTGCGTGCCAATTTCATCCAATAGGTGGTAAGCACGTGCCTCCTTTTTAGCTGCAAGGACAGCACTGCTACTGTCATTGACATCACCAAAGATGATAGCTCCTGATTCACAAGCTTGAGCACAAGCTGTAGTGACTTCGCCGTCTTTGATTGGACGACTTTGTTTCTTTGCTTCCAATTTACCAAACTGGATGCGCTGAATGCACATGGAACACTTCTCCATGACACCCCTTGATCGAACCGTGACATCAGGATTCAATACCATGCGTCCAAGATCATCTTGGGCTGGGTTAACATCAGCAAATTTGTCATTGGCAATGTAGTTGAACCAATTGAAGCGACGCACTTTGTACGGGCAGTTGTTGGCGCAATAGCGTGTGCCTATGCAGCGGTTGTAAGCCATGTGGTTCAATCCTTCACGGCTATGAGATGTGGCTGCCACAGGACAAACTGTCTCACAGGGAGCATTGTTGCAATGCTGACACATCACTGGTTGGAATACCACCTCCGGGCTTGATGAAGGCTCCTCCATCTTCGCGTACATTTCTATGCCGCCAAGACCTTCCGCTTTAGCGACTTCCTTGTCCATGTCGGATGAGTAGTAGCGATCAATGCGCAACCAATGCATGTCACGGTGGTTGCGGATTTCCTCCTTACCTACGACTGGTACGTTGTTTTCAATGTGGCAAGCCACCACACAGGCACCACAACCCACACAAGAGTTCAGGTCAATGCTCATGTTCCACATATTCATGGTCTGATGATCATGGCTTGTCCAGAGGCTTGCCTCATCGGTTGACTTGATGCCATCCAATGTGTGAAAGGTCATCTTCTCATTCCAGCTTTCGCCACTGGCATCATTCATGTAATCCGCCAAGGTGACTTCGTTCACGATTTTTCTACCCATCATGGTGTGACCAAGCTGTACGGAGGCAAATTCATGCTCGCCCTCAACGGCTGTGATGCTTACTGCTGCAAAACCTGCTGTCAAATTCAAATCATAGGCATTGATACCCATGTCATTGGCAACGCGGCCTGCATGGGTTCTGCCGTAACCATAAGCTAGACCAACACTTCCCGCTGCTTGACCCGGTTGAATCAAGACAGGCACATTGTTGAGGGTCACATCACCCAAGGTGACATTCACCATGCTGCCATTCAAAGCGCCATTGCTTTGGGTTTCATTGACCAAACCTGCTTTCATTGCATCTGCTGCTGACATCGTGAGGTAGTTGTCCCAAGATACGCGGGTCACCGGATCTGGTAATTCATGCAACCATGGGTTGTTGGATTGAAAACCAGCACCAACTGAGTTGCCATACAATGCCAATTCCCACTCGCCTGAAGCCGAAGCGTTTGCAAATTTTGAAGCATCAGCGACGCCATCATGTACCCTGCTTCTCCAGTCCGCATTCAAAGCAGGACCTTCCTTGATGTTTGCACCACCATCATGGATGGTTTTCGACCATCCTAAGCCATATGAGTTAACTACTATGGCTTCTGACAACTCCTTAGCTGAAGATGAAATACCCGCAGCATGAGCCAAAACCTCAATGGCTGGCTTGCTGTCAAATAAGGGCTGAATGGTCGGTTGTGACATGGCTAATTCGCCAGAAACGGGCTGGTAATCTGCCCATGACTCCAAGTAGTGAGGGACTGGAGCTGCAACGGAACACAGAGATGCCGTTTCATCCAAGCGGTCACAAAGCGCAAGGCTGTGATCCACGTGGCTCATTGCATCCGCAAAGCCAGGACGGCTGTACACTGGATTGCAACCAGTAATAATCAAGCTGCCAACATGGCCATCTTTCATTGCTTGCATCAAATTGTTGATCTTTTTGTCACTGCCTGAACGCAAGTAGCTTGGCTTCATTGTGATGGCATTGGACCCGCTATTGATAGCAGCTGCAAGGTGAGCATGGCCCTTTGCATTGTTGCCCGCTAATGTCAGGCAATTGGCGCCTGCGGCGCGCATCTCTGCTGCCAGGTCATCCAGTTGAGCTTTCAATGCAGTAGACAAATTGCCTTCAGAAGCCACGCCTGCAGATCCTGTGGTGCGATTGACCAAGTAACCAAGTACAGCGCCTTGTTCAGATGGCTTGATTTTGATCCGCTTGTCTGCATTAGACCCCGTCAAACTGAGATTGCTTTCAACCTGTACATGACGCAACATGCCCTTTCCGGGCTTGCGGCGTTTTGCGTAAGCAGCTCCAATATGCTGGGCTGAATTGCCAGAAAGGAAGTCGTCACCAACAGAGACAATCAGGTCCGTGGCAGAAAGGTCCAGCAATGGCAGGGCGCGCTGACCCGTCAACATCTCCCACGTATCCAAAGCTTCCGATGAAGAGATGGCATCCATTTCCACATGGCTGAAGTTGCTGTATCGATCACGCAAAGTTGCCAATACCGACTTGAAAGACTGACTGAAAATGCTGCCTGTCAACAAAACAAACTGCTTACCTGAAGCTAATGACACCTCAATAGACTTCATCAAATCTGCTTCCACATCAGACCAGCTGATAGCTGAACCATCAATTTGCGGATTGCGAAGGCGCTCTGAATCATACAATGACAAAACAGAAGCCTGAGCCCTTGCATTGGTGCTGTTATTGAATCTGGCATCATCACCAGCATTAATCTTGATGGGGCGACCCTCACGGGTTTTCACCAAAATGGAAGCATAATCCTCACCATCAACATACGTGCTTGCGTAATAGGACGGGATGCCCGGCGTCAAGCTCTCGGGCTTGGTGACGTAAGGGATGCTTTCAATGATTGGCTGCTCACAAGCTGCCAAGGTTGCTGCAGCAGTTGAGAATCCAAGGTATTTCAAGAAGTCACGACGGCTTGTTTGAGATTCCATGACCTTATCATCACCTAAGAATTCCGTTGTCGGAATCTTCTCTGCGAATTCATTCTGCGCAAAAGTGGTTGCAGTCTCGCTCTGGGCAAGCTGATCAACTGATTTCCAATAAACTTTATTGTTGTTCATGTTGTGGAATTAATAGTGGCATTTACCGCACTCCAAACCACCAATGTCTTCCACCATAATGGATGCATCGTGGAAACGGGCTGCGAGTCGTTCATTGATTGACTGACCTCCATGCGAGGATGCTTCGTCATAAAATCCATTGTCCGTTTTAACCTTGGTTTCACGGTGGCAATTGATGCACCAACCCATGGTCAATTCAGAATACTGAAATACTATCTCCATGGTTTCAACGGGGCCATGGCACGTCTGACAAGCCACCTTGCCTGCCGTCACGTGCTGAGCATGATTGAAGTAGGTAAAGTCAGGTAGGTTATGCACGCGAATCCATCGAATGGGCTGTTGCTCATAACCTTTGATGTAGGCACGGTCAACTGGATCCCAACCAATGGCTGCATAAATTTTTGCAATCTCAGGTGAGTTCTCGCCGTGGTATTTTAACAAGCCAGACTCATCTGTGATTTCAGACCCGTCGATGTACATGTGACAGTTCATGCAAACATTGGCTGATGGTATGCCGGCAATGCGAGAGCTTCGAGCTGAACTATGGCAATAGTTGCAATCAATTGCATTGTCACCTGCATGGACCTTGTGTGAATAAGCAATGGGCTGTATTGGCTCATAGCTTTGCTGAACACCAATCCCCATCATCCATGAAAAGAGAACTTTCAAAAAGGTGATGGCTAAGACAACGGTGAGAAAAGTCATGAATCGGCGATTGTTCGCTAAGACACGAATCAAATAGCTCGCATCATCCTTGAGACTCATCGCTGGGTCACCTTGAATTTGCTTCAAAGTGTTTTTGACGCGAATCAACAGACCCAAGAACAGCACCAAGAAAGCACCAAGAATGACAAGCAAAATAGTGGGGTCTTCTTCAGCCTCCAAAACAGGGGCAACAGCAACCGCAACGGCCTTCTTGTCTCCTTCCTCACAGTAGGCAATGATGTTTTGGATATCTTCTGTGGACAATTGAGGGAAGGCCTGCATGACCGATCCATTGTATTCATCGAAGATCGCATTTGCATCAGCATCTCCACTAGCGCGAAGTTTTGCGTTGTCGCGAATCCACAAAATCAACCACTCTTCAGAGCGACGTTCCATGATTCCACCCAAGGCAGGTCCGATCAGTTTTTTATCCAGCTTGTGACAAGAGGCACAATTGGTCTTGTACAATTTCTTTCCGTTCTCAATATCCACCTGGCCATAGATTGGCTGTGTGGCACTGAAGATGAGAATGAGGGCCAAAGCGATTTGGCCATACAGACTCCGCGAGATACGCATAGGTTGCGGCATGATTCTATGTTTCAGGGTCTTTTTGAAGCAGTGCAAAAATAGGGCTCATTTGACAAGGAGAAGGGGTTCTACCATGAGCATTTTTAGTTTAGAACATTTCTAAATTGGGAGGCCCTGCTCGTATTTGTCCGACCTTTGTATCAATGACTCAAAAGCATCTACCCATCAGCCTATTCAGCACCTGCTTCCTATTGGTAATTTGGCTGGCTTCCAACCCTCTGCTTGCGCAGCAAACAATCAGTCAATCATCCATTGTATTGAGTGGTGGCAACTTGGATCAGGCCATTCAAAAGCAAGGCCGGAGAGGTTATCACTCAGGCAGTGCCAATGAGCGATTCACCATTCAATTGATGTCTGGAACTCGCAAAGAAGCATCGGCACTTTATCAACAACTTTTGAGTGAGCTGAACCCCTCAACTGAACTTTTAATGCACTTTGATGAGCCCCATTTCAAGGTTTATGTCAGTTGCCATTCGCTCAGGCTAGCTGCTGAATACCAACTGGCACATTGGCGGCTAACATACCCTCAAGCCTTCGTTGTGGAAGCTCCCCCTTTGCCTTTCCCCACAAGGGGTCGCAATTGATTGTTTCAATAATTGGGGCCTTTGGCCACCTTGAATCATGTCCGAGAAAGTTGCTAATGCTCAATACGGGCTGACCAAACTGCGGCCAGAAGCGACCCAAGCCTTGACACCACCTTGCAAGTCCTTCACATTCACTTGGCCAGCAGCATTGAGCTTCTCAAGTGCTTGGCCTGAGCGATTGCCTGATCGGCAATAGATGATCCAGGGCTTTTCTGAGTCCAAGGCCATCATGACTTCCATGAAACCGTCGCTATAAAAGTCAACCATGATAGCACCTTCAATGACGCCTTCCTTCCACTCACCTGGTGTGCGGACATCCACCAGGAGAACTTCCGGTGAAATGCTTGCAGCAAAGCTATCTACATCCAAATTCTGAGATCCCGTTGTCTGTGCACAGGATGTCAAGGACAACATGGTTACAGCAAGTATCAGGCGCAATGCCGTCCACGGACCTGCATTGAGCAGTCGCGTAAAACCTTGATGCTTCATGGTTTTCATGGCTGTACGAGAGCGCATGCCTGAGGCACAGCAAAGCACCACTTCCTGATCTTTCTTCACCTTGCGGCCCACCGAATCAATCTTGTCAAGGGGCACATTGATGGCACCTTTTGCGTGACCATTGCGGAATTCATTGGGTGTTCGAACATCCACAACGATTGCGCCTCTCGCTACCCACTCTTTGGGATTTTCCTTAGGACCTAAAAGGGATTTAAACCAATTCAACATGACTCACATTTTATGGATTTGCACATCGGCCCATCCACCGCCATTGTGCATTTGATCAATGCCGTGGCCTTGAAGGAACATCAGTGCTTGGCCGCTGCGTCCACCACTAAGGCAACACAAGACCAAGGGCTTTGACATCTCTTTGATGCGATCAACATGATCAGGAATTGTGTGCAGTGGAATATTTACTGACCCAGCAACTGAGCCTTCAGCAAATTCTTGCTCTGTACGCACATCGATGATGGTCGTGCTTGGGTTGTTGATGATTTCATTCATGATGTGTGAGGTTTTTTGCAAATATGCAAACTCTATTGGCAGTAGCCTGTGACTAAGGTTATTTGATGGGTTTCTGGGTTATTGGGCGACCATCAGCCATCCAGTTTGGCATCACAGCATCCATCAAATAATGGTTAAAAAACTCCCCCATGCGTTCTGACAGGTCCATGCGATTAGCCCGGCGTCGAAGGTTGTGTGACTCGCCATTGTAGACGAGTAACCACACGGGTTGATCCAATCGACGCAAGGCCATGAAGTACTCAATGCCTTGCGTGTAGGGCACCGCGCCATCGTTGTCATTGTGCATCATCAACAAGGGGGTTCTCACCTTGTCTGCCTTAAATAGTGGAGAGTTCAAGGTGTAGCGGTTGGGCTTTTCCCATGGCGTAACCCCTAAGCGGCTTTGGGTTTGCTCGTATTGAAATTGGCGCGACATACCAGATGCATAACGGATGCCGCCATAGGCAGAAAACATGTTGGAAACCGGAGCTCCAGCCATGGCACAAACGAAGCGATCGCTTCGGGTGATGACCCAGGCCACCTGGTAGCCACCCCAACTCTGCCCTTGAAGCCCCATGCGCAAAGGATCCAGCCGTTGATCCGCACGCAAAGCGGCATCCACCCCCTTGTTGATGCAGGTCAAGGCACTGGGGCCTGGACGGCCTACTTGGTAAACGATGTCGGGAATGAATACGGCATAGCCTTGGCTCACGAACCAGCTGATATTGATGGTTGAGGCACTAGGGGCTGGTCGTTTGTAGGCGTGCAATTGATCTGAATAGCGCTCGTAGAAATACACGACGACTGGCAAGGATGCCGCCTCGTCACTGGCACCTTTAGGGGTGTACAGCAAGCCTTGAAGTTGCTTGCCTAAAGCACGGTAGGATAGCAATTTTACTTCTGGCCATTGCATGCTGTCTTGCTGAGGGTTGAGGTGGGTCAGCTGACTTTCTCCGTTAGCGTCAAGCAACCACAGATCAGGAGAATGACTCACATCTTCCTTGGTGAATGTCATCACTGGGGCCTGCCTGGCCTTTGACCATTTACCATGCATGGCATCATCCATCGATGCCACCACAACGCCATCAGCTGCCCGCCAGGTGCAAAGCGCTTCCTTCTTGGTTAGGTGATGAAATGCATGCAAACTCAAGCTGCTGTCTCTGTTGTCTGCAAAGGGCCAATCAAATGCCAGATTTTTGACCCGCGTTCGCTGTCCTTTTTGACGACCAAAACCCTTGGTGAGGTTGGTCAACTGCTTGCCTGCTTTCGCCATAGGGTCACAAGCGATGACATCAAAGGCATCATAAACCAGGAACCGACCATCCTGCATCCATCCAGCTGAGCCATATGCAGAGGGCAAGGATGGGCTGTCATGTCGCTCGTCATGGACGGCATGCTTCACTGGCATGACCATGATTGGGCCTAAGTCATGCGCATGAATAGCCCGAAGAATCCACTGTCTATTCACCTGATCATAGTAGGCTAAAGCATGGCCATCAGGCGCAATCGATGGCGGCCTTGGTATGCGGAGACCGCGGCCAACAACCATCACCTCTCCGGTGACATCATGCACCAATTCCACATCATAGGGCAGCTGGATATCCCAACTGTATTGCTGTCGATACACCTCTTGACTGTAGCGCATTGCCCAATGATGGTTGCCACGGGCATTGAACACCACCGAAGGCATTGCCTTGTTACCCAGCGCCTGAATGGCACCAGACTTGACATGGTAAACTGCATCCATGTGACGGGATTTCTCACGCCATAGCTGCTTGGCTTGCTGGGGCTGAATGACCACATCCGTCCAAGCCCACACATCCACTGCTGCCCTCTCGTCCGCCGTGCTTGAGCTGTCATGTCTCACAGGCAGATAGGGTTTGCCATAGCCAAAAATCAAGCGGTCACTGTCCTTGTGCCAACTAAGGTTCGCCTTCAGTAGCGGACCCGTACCTCTTGGCAGGCCAAGGAAGTCCTTGCCTGCAATCAATTGGGGCATCTGCCCCATGGATTGCAACCACAGTTGTGCAGGCATTGGCAAGTCACCCTGTTGGTTTTGTGAGGTCCAGGCCATCTGATGTCCATCCTTGCTGATGGCAATCTGGCCAATGGATGTGGCTGATTGGCCCACAGGAATAAAGCCTGTTGGGCTTAATCGGTGAAGTTGTTGACGCTTGCTCGCACTGTCAATAGTCACAGCCCATAACTGATCCCCATCAGCTTGCCAATCCCAGCGATCCACCTTGAGCAATTGCAGGGAATCCAACACCTGCACACTGTCCTTGCAGGAGGCAGTGATTTGCATGATACGCAGTGGTGGTTCGTGCTTTTTTGTCTTTGCCGGCCGCTCCACAGCGAGCAGATCCATAGGGCATTCACAATTGCTGAACAAGTGCTTCCCTTGAAAGGATGCTGATGTCACTGGACCCAAGCTGTCAATCAGCCCCAATCTCAAATCCACCAAAAGCAGTTGATCATGCGGCAGGTCCTCTGATTTACTTCCCTTGAGCTTCAAAGACCGTACGCGCTGGTGCGACGGTTTCACCTTGACAATCAACCCATGCATGCCCGGCGCAAATTGCCCATCATAGGCCCGCTCTAGCCGCAGCACTTCTTCACCATCGTGAAAAAGCAAGGCATGGCCATCGCCGACCTGTGGATTGACAACAGCAAGAAGCCAATGGCCATCGTCACTGAGATGACTGGATTTGATGGATTCCCAGCGATCGTAGTCATTGTGCTCAACCAATTGCTGTGCATGGCTTTGCATCGACAAGCTTATCAGCAACCAGCAAGTGATCAAGCAGCGCATTCAGCTGGCCATGTTATGAAAGACTGCCTGGACATCCTCATCTTCCTCCAAGCGTTCAAGGAGTTTTTCAACCTCATCTTGAGCTATTGCATCAAGGCTTTTGTTATCCATGGGAATGCGCTCAAAGCCAGAGGATAGGATCTCAATGTCCATTTTTTCTAAGGCTTTGGTGATGTTGCCAAATTCAGCAAATTGCGCATAAAGCATGATGGTGTCAAGCGACTTTTCCTCATCGTACTCTGCGAAGACTTCCTCAACGCCGTGATCAATCATTTCAAATTCAAAGGTCTCAAGGTCTCTGTCACCTTGAGCAATCTTGAAATGGCATTTGTGTTCAAACATGAACTCCACGGACCCACTGGTTCCAAGACTGCCATCGCATTTATTGAAACAAGCGCGCACATTGGCCACCGTGCGTGTGTTGTTGTCTGTGGCTGTCTCCACCAGAATTGCAATGCCGTGCGGCGCATAGCCCTCAAAGATGACTTCCTTGTAATCAGCCTGATCCTTTGACGTGGCACGCTTGATGGCGCGCTCAACATTGTCTTTAGGCATGTTGGCATCTCGCGAATTTTGAATCAAGGCCTTCAATCGGCTGTTGCTTTCAGGATTTGGTCCACTCTCCTTGACGCACATGATGATGTCCTTAGAAATCCTGGTGAACGTCTTAGCCATGCTAGCCCATCGCTTCATTTTGCGAGCTTTCCTGTACTCAAATGCTCTTCCCATGTCTGTCTTTTTCTGTTGTTGAAACCATGCTATTTAAACCTCCCAGATTCGACCTGCGTGCAGAATCACCTCTAAGGATTGCTGACCTTGCTCAGCCATCGCTCGATGAACCTCCTGTTCATGAACGGGTCTTTCGCATTGGTATATGATGCCAAATGGCCTCAGGTCACCTGCCATCCGTGCCAAGGCATAGGCCTTGATTGGGTCGTGGATGTCATGAGTCCAGGCCTGAGATAGATCACCCGCTGGAGACAGCTTGATCACTTCAACCTGACCCTGGACCAATTGAAGGGTCTTGTCTTGGTCTTTGCCAATCAGGATTGGCTTGCCATGCTCAACATGAAAGGTGTGATCTATGGTGTGTTGTTTGTTGCTGAAACGCTCAAAAGCCCCGTCATTAAACACATTGCAGTTCTGGTAAATTTCAAGCAGTGCAGACCCATGATGTGCCTTTGCGGCAATCATCATTTCACGCAAATGGGCAGGGCTTCGATCCATGCTCCTTGCAATAAAACTGGCATTGGCTCCCATGGCCAAGGTCAGTGGATTCAAGGCTTGGTCAATGCTCCCCAAAGGGGATGATCGCGAATGCTGTCCAGGCTGTGAGGTTGGCGAGTACTGACCTTTGGTCAAACCATAGACCTCATTGTTGAACAATAGGATGGGAACATTGACATTGCGTCGAAGCAAGTGGATCAAGTGATTGCCACCAATACTCAGGGCATCTCCGTCACCCGTCACCAGCCACACATCGGCATCTGGACTGGCCAACTTCACCCCCGTGGCTATCGCTGGAGCTCTGCCATGCAGGCCATGCAGGCCATAGGTATTGATGTAGTAGGGCAGCCTTGAGGAACAGCCGATACCTGAAATCAGGACGGTGTTGTCTGGGTCAGCACCAATGGCTTCAAACACCTCCGTCAACTGCTTGAGCACAGAGTAGTCGCCACAGCCGGGACACCATCGCACATCTTGGTCAGTCAAATAGTCCTTTGCCTTCATGATGACATGGTATTCAAAAGGGTTTCAGTAAGAGACAGTGCGTCAAATGGCTTGCCCGATGTTTGGCCGATAAAGGCCATATGCTTCGGGCATCGAGCACGCAGCACATTGACCAATTGCCCTTGGTTCATCTCTACCACAACCAACTGCTTGAATTCAGCCATCACCGCATCCAAGTCAGGGTGTAGAGGGTAGATGTGAACCAAATGCAGATGAGCCACTGCATGCCCCTGCCTGCGCAATTGCTCAGTGGCTGTATGAATCGAACCATAGGTTGATCCCCATCCAATGACCAACATGTCATCGGATTTGGATCCAAGATTCAAGGTCAGCTCAGGGTAGGATGATTGGATCCCCATCACCTTTGCTTGCCTTGCCTGCACCAATGCTTGGTGGTTATCTGCGTCATAAGACACTTCACCACTTCCTTCTTGTTTCTCCAAGCCACCCAACCGATGGGCGCCACCAGGTGTTCCCACAGGAATCCAAGGCCTCACACCCTTCGCGTCTCTCTCATAGGGCATGCGCGAAATGTCTGCTTCGGTTGGTCGGATTTGGAGCAGTTGAGACAGATCTGGAATGCGCCAAGGCTCAGCACTGCTCGCAATGAACGCATCCGACAAGACCATCACAGGAGTCATGGCTTCCATGGCATATTTTGCCGCCATCAACATCACATCAAAGGCATGTGAGGCACTCTTGATTGCTATGACTGGCATCGGTGCTTCACCATGTCTTCCATGCAAAGCTTGCATCAAATCAGACTGTTCCATTTTGGTTGGCATGCCTGTACTTGGACCTCCCCTTTGCACGTTGATGACAATCAAAGGCAATTCCAACATCACAGCTAAACCAAGACCCTCAGCCTTGAGGCTGATACCTGGACCACTGGACGCCGTGACACCCATTTTCCCGGCAAAGGACGCGCCGATGGCTGCAGTCACCGAAGCAATTTCATCTTCAGCCTGAAAGGTGGTGATGCCTTTAGACCGCTGCCTTACCAGCTCATGCAAGATGTCTGAGGCTGGTGTGATTGGGTAGCCAGCGAAAACCAATTCACGCTGACTCTGGTGTGCCACAGCGGCCAGCCCCATGGCAATGCCCTGAGATCCTGATAGGGTACGGTAGGTGCCTTTGGGCAACGTGTGCGAGGGCATGACATGCTTGAATGCAGACCATTCCGCCGTTTCGCCCAGATAATAGCCGGCCATGAACGCCTTGTCATTGACCTTGGCCAATTCACCTGAAAACTTATTCGCCAAGGCCTCACGGACCATGATGTAATCAAAGGCATACATCCAAGTCAAAGCACCTAGCACTACCATGTTTTTTGCCCGAGACACCGCCTTGATCCCAAGGTCCATGTCCTTCAAGGCCTCCTTGGTTACGGTTTGGAAATTGCATTCCAATGTCCTGAAACTCACCCTAGCTTCTTCCAAGGGATCCTCGTCAGGAGCAAGCTTCGCCAGGGCTCTTGATCGTTTGTCAAAGCCATCTGTCGATGCCAACAAAATGCCTCCCGGCTTCAGCTGGTCCCTGTATTTCACATAGGCAGCTACATTGAAAACCACCAAAACATCAGCCTGACCGCCGGGTTCATGGACAGCTGTCGACGCCATTTGAAATTGGAAGCCACTGATCCCTGCAATGCTGCCTTTTGGTGCTCGAATTTCTGCAGGGAAATCACTGAGGGTTCGAACATCCTGGCCGCTTTGCGCAGCGCCTTGCGTGAGCTGAGACCCTAAAAGTTGTACACCATCACCAGAATCTCCGGCAAGTAAAATAACAATTTTGTGGCTTGAATCAGGCATTGTCGACGTGTCTAATTTCGCGGACTTCCGGGGCGTACTTTTTCACAGTTGCTTCTACACCGTGTTTGAGGGTCATTTGATTCACATGGCAATCGATGCAAGCGCCCTGAAGCTGAACCTCAACGATGCAGTCATCCACGATACCTAACAGGATGATGTCACCTCCATCTTCTTGCAAGTAGGGGCGGATTTCATCCAGGGCATTCGCTACGCGATCTGCTAAATCACTCATACTTTTAGTTTTCTTGTAGAACAGCCAGCCATTGTAGTGATTCTAACCGATTCGGTTTCAGGCAGTTGGGTCACTCTATTTGCCAACGATGACACCATGTTAACGGTCATGTCAACAAAGGCTTGCTTCACGGGACCCTCTGCTTGCAGTGCTGCCGGCCGGCCTACATCACCCGCTTCGCGAATGCCTTGGACCAAAGGAATCTCTCCCAAGAAATCCACCTTCATTTGTGCAGCCAATCGCTGAACGCCTTCTTGACCAAATAGGTAATACTTGTTATCTGGTAATTCTTCTGGCGTAAAATATGCCATGTTTTCAACCATGCCAATCACCGGAACGTTGATGGCGCTCATGTTGAACATGGCCACACCTTTTCTTGCATCAGCTAGAGCCACAGCCTGTGGGGTGCTGACAACAATAGCGCCCGTGACGGGCAATGACTGAACAATGCTCAAGTGAATGTCTCCTGTGCCAGGAGGTAGGTCCAATAGCAAAAAGTCCAGGTCGCCCCAGTGGCTTTCATGCAGCATTTGATTCAGGGCCTTAGAGGCCATCGGGCCTCGCCATACAACGGCTTGGTTGCTACCTGAAAAGAAGCCAACAGACATGATTTTGATGCCATAGGCAATGACTGGATCCATTTTCCTGACACCATTGATTTCAATACCGCCAGGCCGTTCAGTCATCACATCAAACATGATTGGCATGCTGGGTCCATAGATGTCGGCATCCAAAATTCCCACCTTGAAGCCCATGTCTCTCAAGGCGATGGCCATGTTTGCTGTCACGGTGCTTTTGCCAACACCGCCTTTACCTGAAGCAATCGCAATGACATGCTTGATACCGTCAATGGCCTTGCCCTTGATGACCTGATCATCCGCCTTTGCTGGTGCCTCAACCAACATATTCACAGTGATTTGCAGCTTGGGATCAATGCGCGCATGGATGGCCTTCAATAGGGCAACTTCCAAAGTTTTTTTCTTGTGCATGACCGGGCTATCTGAAACCACATCAATGATGACTTCATTGCCCATCACTTGCACATTGCGCAGATTCTTACTCGCCACCAAGAGGCCATTGCCCGAGGCATTCACCACAGCGTCCACCGCCGTTTCAATTTGTTGTTTTGTCACCATGTGTTTGCGAAATTACGACCTCTTTGTCAGAGTTTTTCAAGACAACACCTCCATAGATTCTGGCAGCGATTTATTGGCCAATTGCCCACAAGCAGCATCGATATCCTTGCCACGGGAACGTCGAATGTTGACGGTCACACCAGCGTGCTCCAAGGCGCCAACATAGGCATCAATGGATCGCAAGGTGGCCTTTTGAAAACGTCCATCACCAATAGCGTTGTACTCAATGAGGTTCACCTTAGAAGGTACGCGCTTACATAGAGCCACCAATGCCTGAATGTCCTCAGGACCATCATTCAAATCCTTCCACACCACGTACTCAATGGTGATTAGACTGCCTGTCTTCTCATACCAATACAGCATGGAATCCATGAGATCTTTGACATTGCTGGCATCATTCACAGGCATGATAGCTGATCTAACTTCATCGCGGGCAGAATGCAAGCTCACAGCCAAATTGAATTTTACCTGCTCATCAGCCATGCGTCGAATGAGCTTTGGAAGGCCCACTGTTGACAAGGTGATCCGCTTGGCAGATATGCCAAGCCCCTTGGGTGATGTGATGCGCTCAATGGAAGCCAACACATTGCGGTAGTTAGCCAATGGCTCACCCATGCCCATGTAGACAATGTTGGTCAAGGGTCGCTTGAAATGCTTCTCAGCCTGCGCTTGGATGGCACGAACTTGATCCACAATCTCTCCTGGACTCAAATTGCGAATGCGCTTGAGCTTTGCCGTGGCGCAGAAGTGGCACCCCATGTTGCAACCTACCTGCGAGGAAATACAAGCCGTGATTCGCCGATCTGTTGGAATCAATACCGACTCTACAATCAGCCCGTCGGCAAGCCTGACAGCATTCTTGATGGTGCCATCCTTGCTCACTTGCTCATGGTTCACGGAAATGGGTCGGATCTCAAAAATTGCTTTCAAAGACTCCCTCAGGGCCTTTGGTAAATTGAGCATGTCATCGATGCTATGCGCTTCCTTGCTCCACAGCCAATCGTAAACTTGATCAGCTCTGTAGGCCGGTTGGGTCAATGTTTTGAATTGTTCTCGCAGTTCATCTTGCGTCAATGCGCGCAAATCGCGTTTAAGTTTGTCTATCATCGGATTTGAATCAGTGAGCCCATTCGGATTTTTGATCTGGTCCTAGAGAGTATCACGGCATCCCCTTTCACATGCTCGGAAGCCACACTCAATCGAAGGATTGGGCCAAGGCGTTCTTTGCCATTTTTATGCATGACCACATAGTCCATCTGGGCCTCAGGTGAAATACTTACCATGACCAAGTTAGACCGCCTTACATTGTTGGTATTTCTAGATTTCCTTTCGGCAAATCGTTTAGCATTTCTCGGGTGGTCGTTGAACAGTACATGCAAGCTGTTGCCATCCACAATAGGAAGATAGCCACTGTGAAAACCACCATCGTTGGTGGTTCGCTGCATTTTAGGGATCATGCCAACCCATTCAATCTCTCCTTCAGGAGAAACGCTGATGGTCAACAGCTCGTCATAGTAGTAGTGGTTAGTTGTTTTTGTTGTGCCATTTGTGGTCGTGGTCGTGGTAAAGGTCTCATAGTTTTCAGCAATAACGAAGGCTCCACCATCTGCACGGCGCAAAAAGTCCCTGAAAACAAAGTCCATTTGCACCTCACCTCGGCGCTGGAACCTTCCTAATCGGATGGCTGCAGATTTAAAGTCATCAGAAAATGGGTGAATCACACGTGACTTGGTCTCAGAGGTCTTTTGATCCAATTGGATGTAGAACAGACCCTTGGTTGTGCCCCAGTCCATATTTCGATCGGAGTACAAGCCAGAAATGGCCACCGTTTGTGAGGAAAAATCTACTTGCATGCCGACATCTGAAACATAAATTCCTTGCAAACCCAAATCAAGCTGTAAGTAGCTTTCCCCATCCAGCCGGTAAATCATGTGCTTGACTTGCTCTTTCCGGTCTAAAAAGAGGCGAGAAGCCAATTGCCCTAAAACAGTATATTGCCCTAAAACATAAAGCTGCCCGTCATTGGTCAAGTTGGCCTCCTTGAGGTTGAATAGGTCATCGCGCACATCCAAGTTGAATTCGCTGGACCAATGAATCTGAATGCTATCACTGTCATAGACGGTGGCATAGAATTTCTCGTCATCGCGGAGTCGGGTTTGTGGCGAACTAATGATGGCAAATCGTTCCTTGTCTTGACTGAAACGTACCGTGAAAGACCCCGTGTAGCGGCTTTTGACATCAATGGACTCAACCGTCACCATTGGCATCGGATCCCCTTGCCTATTGTAGCGCTGAAGCAGCAAGGTTTTTTCTCGATCTCCACGATCAAAGGCTTCCAGGAAAACAAAAAACTGTCCATCAACCACGTTCACTGCCACGACATGGGTGCGCTTGGCGTTGACTTTGATCGCAGGTGTCTCCACTTGCCATACCTGTGTCGAAGTGGCTCGATCATACTTTGCAAGCAGAAATTCACCCCCACGGAACAAGGCATTTCTTAGGCCAAAGGTGTAATAGAATGCTTCATCCATGTCAATGATTTCATCTGTTTGCACATCTCGGTGGCTGTAAGTTGGCGACCACACCAGGTCATAACCTGGCACTTGAGCAAACAAAGCAGGCCCCATAAGTGACAAGAAAAGAATAATGGGTTGTACCTTGGCTTTGGCAAGGTTTTGGATTCTTTGCATTGAAACAAGGTACGGCATGAAATCAATCTTTTTTATAATCATCGCAATCGTTATTTGTGGTTTACCACCGGCTGCATTGCAGGCGCAAACTGTTGTTGTTAAAAAGCGGCAAGTCAGCAGTCAGGGACTGACAGAACGTTCTACTACCAAAAAACGGTCCAGACATGTTCCAGAACATGCCATTACTTACAATTTTTCTGCTTTTCTTTTAGGCGACTTGCCCTTGGGCTACAGTTACCGGCCATCTGACTTCATAACCATAGAGGCTGGGCTTGGCATCACCAATAACAATTTTGTGGATGAGCTGAACACGTTTTTATTCTCCAATTCTAGTTTTTACAGTGAAGCAAGCCACACACCCATAAGCGGATCAGCACATGCAGGCCTGAAGTTTTTCCCCGAAGGGGACGCCTTCAATGACGGGATGTACATCGGCGCTCAACTGACGCGACGCAATTACCGAAAAGGCTTCATTGATGGAGACAGCACAGTGGCCGCCTCCAAGCTTTTCATGGATTTAGGGCTAACGATAGGCTACCAATTGAGGCCTTCTAACCACATCATGGTTGATTGGTACATTGGACTAGCTAATCGATCCATTCGTTGGGATCGGGTGGAATCCCTGCTTTTATGGGACCCTGCCAGTGGTCAGAATATCACCACCACTTCGATCAATCCAGCAAGTGACAAGCGGCTTGAAGGCCAGCCAGACAGGTACACAACCATCGGCCTACTGATGGGATTGAAGGTCGGTTATTTCTTCTGATCAAATGACCAACAAGGCATCACCAAATGCCAAGAAGCGGTACTTCTCTTTGATGGCTGTCTTGTAAATCTCCATGATCAATTCATGACCTGTGAAGGCCGATGTCACCATCATCATGGTGCTTTGTGGGCCATGGAAATTGGTGAGCATGCTATTGACAGAGCGCACTTGGTAAGGCGGGAATAGAAACTTATTGGTCCACCCCTCTAGGGTTTTGAGTTTGTCATAGGTGATCAAGTTGGCCTCCAGGGGTCGAAGCACGGAGGTGCCAATAGCACAAATGCGACGTTTTTCATCCTTTGCTCGGTTGATGCGGTCCACGGTGTCTTTAGGAAGGATGAATCGCTCAGATTCCATCTTGTGTTTTGATAAATCTTCCACTTCAACCAATCGGTAGGTGCCTAAGCCAACATGCATGGTCATTTCTGCAATATCCACCCCTTTTATTTCCATGCGCTTGAGCACATGCTTGGTGAAATGCAAGGAAGCAACTGGGGCTGCAACAGCACCCTCAACTGAGGCAAAGATGCTCTGGTAACGGTCAGCATCTTCTGGCTCTAGCTCCCGCTCAATGTATCGAGGCAAGGGCGTTTCACCAATGGACCTAAGCTTCTCACGGAATTCCTCGTAGGGGCCATCAAACAAAAAGCGCAAGGTGCGGCCTCGGGATGTGGTGTTGTCCACCACCTCAGCCACAAGGCTGTCATCATCACCAAAAAATAGCTTGTTGCCAATACGGATCTTCCGAGCGGGGTCAACCAGTACATCCCATAGTCGGTTTTCCGCACTCAGTTCACGAAGCAAAAACACCTCAATAACGGCGCCTGTTTTTTCTTTTGCACCCCATAATCGGGCAGGAAACACCTTGGTGTTATTTGCCACCATCAAATCGCCTTCCTCAAAGTAATCCACGATGTCTCTGAAGTGCTTGTGCTCAATCTTTCCGCTGTCACGATGAACCACCATCATTCGGGCATCGTCACGGTAATCCTTGGGGTATTGTGCGATCAACTTTTCAGGCAAGTTGAATCGGTAGTGGGAGAGCTTCATTTTCATAGCCAGCAAATATACATTTTCACATAGGGCCTTGTCAAGTCCTGTGACATAAAATCTCAATTCCCCTCTGATGTTTTATCGCTAACAATCAATGACATCAAGCCCTGCAGCAATTATGAAAAATTTGCTATTTTTCCTTATTCTTCTGAAATATGGCCCGGATGCACAGCTTCCCAGGCTGCATCCAGGTCGTGGCATGCATGCAAATGGTGCGAACCAACCTGTGTCCTTACCAAACCACTGAGGTAAGCTCCACAGCCAAGGGATTGACCCATATCATGAGCCAGGCTGCGGATGTAGGTTCCTTTGCTGCACAGGATGTCTAACTGCCACACATCAGGCTGTATGGCTTGAATGGACAAGGCGTGGATGACAACTTCTCTTGCTTTGATATCAACAGCAACACCTTTTCTTGCCAAATGGTAGGCGCGCTTCCCTTCGATCTTGACAGCAGAGAATATGGGTGGTTTCTGGCTAATCAGACCTGAGAATTGTTCAATCAATGCAAGGCGCAATTCATCGGTTAATTCAGGTATGGCAGAACCCGTGGGTTCGATGTCTGATTCTGCGTCATAGGATGCCGTGATTGCACCCAGTGTCAACACTGCCTGGTAGCCTTTTTCACTGTCAACGTATTGCTGAATGCCCTTGGTCGCCCTGCCAACACAAAGGACCAAAACGCCAGTTGCTAAAGGATCCAGAGTGCCTGCGTGACCTATTTTTAACTTCTTGAGATTATAGCGTCGCTGGAATGCGCCACGCATTCTCCTGACCACGTGGAAGGATGTCATGCCTAGTGGCTTATCAATGGCCAGCGTGAGGCCTTGTTGCACCAAAGTCTCTGCGTCTGCTGGAAGATTCAGATCAACAGTTGCCATGAAAAGGAAAGACCTGCAATCAGAAAACAATACCAAGCAAAATCGGACAATCGTGCCCGTTTCACCCGCTCAATCATGAATCGGCAAGCAAAGACGCCAACAATGAATGCCACAGCAAAGCCTACCATCAAGGGAAGCAGGGCCACATCGCCCGAATAAGAACCCACAGCCATGGAGCGTATGTCAATCAACATTTTTCCGAGAATCAAGGGCACGACCATCAAGAAACTGAACCGTGCAGCCTTGGATCGATCCACGCCAAGCAACACGCTGGTTGCAATGGTTGCGCCTGAACGGGAAATGCCCGGAAGCATCGCTATAGCCTGTGCAATGCCAATGAGCGCTGCTTGGCCTGGTCCCACAGACCGCTTGGTGTTCTTAGCCCGATCAGCCAACAACAATAGAAATCCCGTGATCATAAGCATGCTTGCCACAAAATTCACGGAACCTGAAAACAAACGATCCAATTCATCTTCATAGGCAAGGCCAACAAAGACAGCAGGAATCATGGACAAGATGATGGCAAGGGCAAACTTCAAGCTATCCGAATCCCCTTGAACCAGGCCGATGAGTATGGCCGCAATGTCCTTGCGAAAAACCATGATGGTGGCCAGTGCCGTTGCAGCATGCAGTACAATGGTGAAGTGCAGACCTGCCTCTGTCAATGCCTCATCACCCAAAAGGGCTTTAGCTAGTTCCAAATGGCCCGACGAACTGACAGGCAAGAATTCTGTTAGGCCCTGAATCAGGCCCATCAATGCAGCGACCCAAAGGCTCATTTTGGCCTATGGAGAATAGCGAAAACTTCAATGACCAGGCCAATGACAACCAACAAAGGCGCCAATTGGATGCGCAGAGAACTGAACAGTTCAGGGTTGTACACTGAGGGATCTTCTGATCCACCCCCTGTCATAAGTATGAACCCTACCATCATGAATGCCAAGCCGGTAAACAGGAGGATGTAATTTTTTTTGCCAAAAAGGAAATGGTTGTCGCTCATCGTTCGTAGAGTTTGTTGGTATTAAGTGCCAGGTAACGGTTCACAGCTGCCGCAGTGGACCCGGTGGTTATCAAGGTGCCAATCAAGAGCATGCCTCCGGACATCATAGCCCACAAGGACCATGGCAAGGTATGTGAGATAGCTGGCAAGTACTCGGATGCAATGACAAAGGTCAATGCCAACAAGAGAGAGCCAACGATGGCGCCAAACAGGCCCAATCGCAAGCCTTGAGCCATGAATGGTCGGTGGATAAAGGCCCGTGTGGCGCCGACCAATTGCATGGTCTTGATCGTGAATCGTTTGGCATAAATAGACAGCCGAATGCTGCTATTGATCAAGGCCATGGAAATCAACAACAATCCAGCCACAATGGCAAACATGATGGTGGTGATGCGTCCGACGTTTTGGTGAATCAAGGACACCAAGTCACGGTCATAGATCATGTCCTCTACAATGCTTTCGCGCGACAAGCGAGCTTCAAGTGCCGTCAATTGTTCAGGACTGACAAATTCTGAACGCAATTTCATGTCCAAGGCATCACTGAAGGGGTTCACGCCCAAAATATCTTGAATGAAATCCTCCCCCAACTCCGCAGTGAAGGTTTCCGCAGCGACTTCTTTGGAGACAAAGACCATGCTTCGAACCTCAGGAGACTGTGCCCACTTACTTTGAAGGGCATCAATTTGAGATTGGCTTGCAGAGGATTTTAAAAAGAGTGTGAAGGTGAAGTTTTCCTTCAAATCCTCAGTTAAACTGCGGGCTTGATGGATCAGCGTTCCGGCGATGCCTAGAAGAAAAAGGACCAGTCCAATGCTGATAATCACAGAAAAATAAGAGGCTCTTAGCCTCCTGCGATTAAAATTGTCTTCCCCCCTGGATTTTCCCATGCCACAAATCTAACTCAAACAAGCCATTACCCTACTTTTGTACTCATGGAATACCGGCCTTCTGACATTGAACCCAAATGGCAAGCACATTGGCGTGAGCAATCTATCTATGCGGCGAAGTTCCCATCTGACAAACCCAAATACTATGTGCTAGACATGTTCCCCTACCCTTCAGGTGCGGGGCTTCACGTAGGCCACCCCCTGGGGTACATCGCCTCTGACATTGTCGCACGCTACAAACGACACAAGGGGTTCAACGTCTTGCACCCCATGGGATTTGATGCCTTTGGCCTTCCTGCAGAGCAGTACGCTATCCAAACTGGGCAACACCCAGCAAGCACCACTGAAGCCAACATAGACCGCTACATCAAGCAGCTCAACCGAATCGGCTTCAGCTTTGATTGGGCTGGCGACATGCGAACATGCGAGCCTGACTACTACCGTTGGACCCAGTGGATTTTCTTGGAATTATTTGACTCATGGTACAACCTAAGCAGCGGCAAGGCAGAGCCGATCAGCAGCTTGACTGATCACTTATCAACCCAAGGCTCCGAAGGGTTGAAAGCCCATGTGACCGATCACATTCAGCCCTGCAGTGCCAGCCAATGGGCCGCTTTCAGCCCCAAGGAAAGCGAAGCCTATTTGCAGCAATTTCGATTGGCCTACCGCAGCGAAAGCACCGTGAACTGGTGCCCAAAATTGGGCACCGTTTTAGCCAATGACGAAGTGGTCAACGGCCTGTCTGAACGCGGGGGATTCCCCGTCATGCAGAAGCCCATGTTGCAATGGAGTTTACGAATTTCAGCCTATGCACAACGCTTGCTTGACGGCTTGGAAGGCTTGGATTGGTCTCACAGCATCAAGGAAACGCAACGGCACTGGATCGGTCGATCTGAAGGCGCCAGCATGGGATTTGACATTGAAGGTCATCCACAGCAATTGGCCATCTTCACCACACGACCAGACACCCTGTTTGGGGTGAGCTTCATGGTGTTGGCACCCGAACATTCGCTGGTGAAATCTCTCACCACTGCTGCAGAGCGATCCGCAGTGGACGCCTACATTGATCAGGCCAGCAAGCGTTCTGAGCGCGAGCGCATGATGGACAACAAATCTGTCAGCGGAGCCTTCACTGGGGCTTATGCCATTCACCCTTTCACCAAGGAGAAATTGCCCATTTGGATCAGTGATTATGTCCTGGCATCCTATGGTTCCGGCGCCATCATGGCCGTACCCGCTCATGACGAAAGAGACCACGCCTTCGCTAGCTTTTTCAAGCTGCCCATTCGCCAGGTGATCGATCCAGACCGCTCAATCATGGTTGAATCAGACTTCCTCAACGGACTGACTGTTGAGGATGCCATAAAGGCATCAATCGACCGCATTGCAAAGGATCAACGCGGGGATCGAAAGGTGCAATACCGCTTGCGCGATGCCGTTTTTGGTCGCCAGCGCTATTGGGGCGAACCCATTCCTGTTGTGTACCGAGATGGTGTGCCTGAGGCACTCTCCACAGAAGAATTACCCTTGGTGTTGCCAGCGGTCGATGCCTATTTACCCACAGAGTCAGGCGAACCACCCCTTGCCCGAGCCAGTGATTGGACCAGCGCTGAAGGCTTGCCCATTGAAACAAGTACCATGCCCGGGTGGGCCGCCAGCTCATGGTACTTCCTTCGCTACATGGACCCCAACAATGACAAGACTTTTGCTGCAAAAGAAGCCATGGATTACTGGGGGCAAGTCGACTTGTATGTCGGCGGCAGCGAGCATGCCACAGGGCACTTACTCTATGCCCGATTCTTTGGACATTTCCTCAATGATCGTCAACACATTCCCTTTCCAGAGCCCTTCAAGCACATGGTAAATCAAGGCATGATTCAAGGCATCAGCGGCTTTGTTCATCGTGAAGAAGGAAGCAACATCTATTTGAGCAAAGCATTGGCTAAGGGTCGGAAAACCCAAAAGATTCATGTGGACATCAGCTTGCTTGACAAGCATGACGCCATTGATTTGGACCGTTTCAGAGCATGGCTTCCCGACCATGCAGATGTGGTATTTGAACCCGCCAATGGACCCATCATCGTGGAGCGAGAGGTGGAGAAAATGTCAAAATCAAAATACAATGTGGTCAATCCCGATCACATCATCGATGAACATGGGGCCGATGCATTGCGCCTGTTTGAAATGTTTTTAGGGCCCATTCAACAATCCAAGCCATGGGACACCAAAGGTTTATCTGGTGTGACAAGCTTTCTTCGCAAAGTGATGCGATTGATGGATCGCGTGGAAGACATTGAAGGAAGCAAGGATGAGCAACGCGTGTTGCATGTGTTGATGGACAAGGTTGAAAGGGACATTGAGTCTCTGTCACTGAACACATCGGTTTCTGCCATGATGATTGCCGTCAACCAATGGTCGGAGATGCCTAAGCTGTCAAAGGCAAGCATGAAGGACTTTGCCATCATTCTCTCACCATTTGCCCCGCATGTCGCAGAGGAAATATGGCAATTACTCGACGGAAGCGAGAGCATCACCCTTGTACCCTACCCAAAGCTTAACAAAGCCATGCTTGTCAATGATGAGATCACTTACCCCGTTCAATTCAATGGCAAAACCCGATTCATGCTGACTGTTGCCGCGTCGGCTGACAAAGCAGCGATTGAGGCAATGGTGATGGCGGATGAGCGCAGTGTCAAATACGTCGCTGACAAGACCGTCAGAAAAGTCATTGTAGTGTCTCAGCGCATCGTCAATGTTGTACTCAGCTAGGGTTTAGCCTTCCGCCGACAAGGCTTCCAATTGAGCCCTGATTGCAACAATGGAAGACAAGAAATTGCTCATTTCAGTTTTGGGGAGCGATTCTGTCTTGGGTAAATCTTGTTTGAGGGCATCCACCTGGACACCATTTTTCCAAAAACGGTAGCAGACATGCGGGCCCGTGGCCAATCCCGTGGCACCAACATAGCCAATCACCTCACCTTGCTCCACCCAGACGCCAGGCTTGATACCACGTTTGATCCGGGACATGTGCAAATATTGCGTGGTGTAGGTGCCATTGTGCTTGACTTTCACGTAGTTACCATTGGCGCTAGTGTAGCGAGCCGCGATGATACGACCCTTCGCCGTGGACAAAATGGGGGTGCCCTTTGGGGCAGCGTAATCCGTGCCCAGGTGAGCCTTCCATCGCCGTTGCACCGGATGGAATCGCTTCATGGTGTAGCGAGACGAGATGCGACCAAATTCCAATGGCGCACGCAAGAAAGCCCGCCTCAATGACTCACCCTCAAGGTCGTAGTAATCCCTGACATTGACTGAAGCATTGTCGTAATAGTAGGCGTACAATGCCTTGCCAGCATGCACAAATCGAACGGCCAGGATGTTCCCTGTTCTCACGAAAACTGTGTCATCTACAAAGTGCTCCTCAAAGATCATTTCAAAGCGATCACCCTTCTGCAATCGGAAAAAATCGATCGTCCAGGCATAGATTTCCGACATCCGAATGGCTACTGCAGGTGACACATCTTGGGATTCAAGGGTCTGGTACAATGAGCTTGTCACAACGCCTGTCACCTCCCTTTCTTTGATTGTGACTGGTCGTTCCACCGATCTCACAAACAGCGAATCTCTCAAGCCAAAAACCACATAGGATGTTTTGGATGATTCGTAGACAAAATAATCAGCCCGCCCCAAGGAGTCCTTGGTTGAAAAGACCCAGTAAACATCGCCTGCTCGCCAACGGCGGGGATCAAAGTGCTCTTTGCCCTTTTCTAGCAGCGTTGAAATACTGGGGTAGTCTACACCCAGCCTGTCCAAGACAGAACCAAAAGCCTGTCCGGATTTCACGACGAATCGTTTGGGTTGGTGGTTAGCTAAAGAAATCCCATACATGATTCCTGGGTCCACTGCTTCGCTGTCAGAGCGGCTGCCCATGACATCGTCGCCAACAAGCGGTGACAGCAAAGACCACAACAGCCAGATAACAAGCAAGGCAAGACCACAAACGATGGCGAGTGCCTTGGGCTTGACTTTTCTACGAGGAGACTGAGGGCTTTCCATGCATGCGAATTTAATGGCTATTCACAACCCAACCACATCCTGATTCACTCACTTATTGACAGATGGCTTGGATGGCAGGGTTCCCCATGCATCTTTCTCTGTCTGAGTCCACATGTGTGGGAAGAAAATACGAAGCTGCATGCGAGGTGGCAGGTACTTCTGCCAATTGGTTCCGCCCGTTGCACGCACATCAGCAGGTTTTTTTGCCAAATACCTCACGGCACTTTTGTAATGGGATAGTGGCCACAGCACATTGACATGACGATCAAAAGCCCTTGCTTGCTCACGCAGACCCTCGGTCATTTTCCCTGCTTCAGTTAAATCTGCCATGCGGTGGCTGACGGTGCGGCCTGCCCATTGACTGGCTTGCGCTTGAAAGCCTGCCGCGTACTTCTCCTCAAATTGAATCAAGGTCAAGGTTTTCTCTCCTGTTGCTGCAATGGTTGCACCGGACTGCCAGTACAATTTCTTGAACAAGGTGGTCACATCCTTTTCTTCTGCCATCTCCTGACGGTGATCGATGTGCACCAACTGATTCAAGGGCGCACAGGCCATTTCAATCATTCGGTACTGTGCCGATTGAAACCCGCTTGCTGGCAACAACGCCATGCGGAATTTCAAGAACTGCTTTCGGTCCATGCCATCAACCATGATGCTGAAACTGTTGTCCAGGGCCTTAAAATAGGTATTGCAACGGCGAAGGCGTTCTTCCATCAAGGTAGCGTCCATGCCCTCAGACTCAATGACATCCTTCAGCTCATGCAAGCACAGCTTGAAGTACAATTCCGTGATCTGGTGGTACATGATGAAAATCGGCTCATCATGGTGTTTGGTGCGGGGGCTTTGCAAGCTCAACAAGGTATCCAAGTGGATGTAATCCCAATACTTGAGGTAGTCGGTTTCGACCAAGCCATCGAGGTAATCCAACAAGGCCTGCCCTGAAACAGCGTACTTGGCCTCCAAGGCATCGATACGGGTTTTCAATTCTGATTCCATGGGGTGAAATTAGGTGATTAGGCCTTAGGTACCCCATAAATGAAGGTGCTGCCATGCCCCAATTCGGCGGCAACGGTGATGGATTGATCATGGGCTTCAACAATGTGCTTGGCAATGGCCAGACCCAGACCTGTTCCAGACACCTGCTTTCCATGCACCCTTGCACGATCTGCACGGTAAAAGCGCTCAAATATCCGTGTGATGTCATCCTGTGCGATACCTATTCCATTGTCCTTGACCACCAAATCCAAGCGGTTGGCTTGATCGATCAATTGGATATGCAATTCAGGCTTGTTTTCTGAAGCGTACTTGATGGCATTGCTGATCAGGTTTAACAAGACCTGTTCCATGCGCTGCTTGTCTGCCATAACCCTGTCATCAAGGGTGTCAGGCAAGGTCAAATGAACCTGAATGCCTGCGTGTTCTAATCGGTCTTCCATTTGCTCCATGGCATCAAGCACTTGTTGCTTGAGTCCATAGGGCGACTGCTCCAAGGTCAGTTTGCCTGATTCCAAGTGAGCCAATACATCCATGTCACGCAGCAAGCGGATCATCCGATCCACATTGCGGCTAGCCTTTTTGAAAAAGCGTTCCCGCTGTGCGGCATCTTCTACCCCATCCATGAGGGTCAGCAAGTACCCCTGAATATTAAACACCGGGTTTTTCATCTCATGGGACAGGTTGGCGATAAACTCCCGTCGAATAGTGTCCTGTGCGCGGAGGCTTGTCATTTCCACAGCAGCCCGCCTGACCCACATGGTTACTTCCATGTCTACCCGACCCAGCTCCTTGGCATCTTGAAGCATGTCATCCCGGTATTTTTCCGGATTGTTCAATGCCTTGTAAATCCGGGTGAGCTTCACGTGCATGAATTGCTTGATCATGGATTCTGCAATCACTGCTGTCACTATACCTGACCCTACAGCAAACAGCATCAAGTTGACTGCTTGAGGGGTTTGACCTTGCAGCCAGAACACCAGATACATGGACAAGCCGTTTGTCAGACCTACAATCAGACCAATAACGCTAGCTATTCGGCGAGGGTTTTTGAACATCATGGCGTCAACTTGTAACCCACGCCCTTGATGGTGGTGATGAATGCTTGCCCAATTTTTCCTCTGATCCTTCGAATGTGGACGTCGATGGTCCGATCACCCACAATGACATCATCGCCCCAAACTTCCTGGAGAATGACCTCTCTGGTCAAAACACTGCCTGGCTTTGTGGCCAACAAATACAACAGCTCAAATTCTTTGCGTGGCAATGCCAAGCTCTTGCCGTCCAAGGTGACGGTGAAGGTGTCTGGATCGACGCGAAGACCTGCCACCTCAATGGCTGAATACGCCTGCTTTGATTTATGGGCAGTTCTTCTCAACAGGGCTTTGACTCGACTGATGAGAACTTTTGGCTGGATGGGCTTGGTGATGTAGTCATCTGCCCCAGCCTCAAACCCCGCCAATTGTGAGTAATCCTCGCCTCGCGCACTCAAAAAGGCAATGGCCACGGATTGGCCGTCGCGACGAGCCCTGATGGCTTTGCATGCTTCTACCCCATCCATGTGAGGCATCATGACATCCATCAATACCAGTTGTGGTTGGTGTTTGATGAATTGCTTCAGACCGTCTGAACCATCCTCCGCCTCCACAACTCCGTAGCCTTCTTGCGCCAGATGGTAGTGGATCAGTTCCCTGATATCCGCATCATCATCCACCAATAAAATCAGAGCCTGCTTGTCCATCAATTCACGATTCGTTGCAGTAAAAGTACGGCCATCAATGTCGGAACATGGCCACACATGCTTGCTGACCTTTTAAGCGGAGGTACATGGCATACCTTGCAGCCATGAAAGCACAATCACGACTGTTCCTAGCCCTTTTAATCATTACATCCTTCCAATCATTTGCTACGGATACCGTGAGAGTTATGACTTACAACCTGATGTACTACCGGAGTTCAACGAGTTTTTGTGATTACAACGTCAACCCACCAACTGTGAAAGATTCTGCCATGAAAGCCATTGTGGCTTATGCGCAACCCGACATCATCCTTTGCCAGGAAATGAGCGGCCAGGACACCTTGGGTCATTCTGCCTTACTGAACAATGCCCTCAATGTCAACGGCGTGACGCGCTGGACAAAAATCCCTTGGCAAAGCAACGGCAGCGGCATCGTGGGTGGCATTTTCTATGACAAGGAAAAATTCCAATACATGTCACATGGCATCATCAAAAAAGGCAATGACGGCCTGAACTTGACCCGAGGCATCGACTGGGTACACCTTTACTACCGCGACTCTCTGCATGGCTATGGCAAAGACACCGTCTACCTGCGGGTTTTCAACGCGCACCTGAAAGCGGGCAGTCAAACCAGTGATGAAAACCTTCGAAACAAAGCAGCCCAGGCGTTGATCACTTACATGTACCAAAACCCCAGTGGTGCACACAGGATTTTTGGTGGCGATTTCAACGTCAAAACCAGCCAGGAGCCTTGCTATCAAACCCTTGTCAACCCCGCAAACACATCCCTGCGATTCAATGACCCCATCAACAAGCCAGGCAATTGGAACAACGTCTACGCGCATCGCTATGTTCACACCCAAAGCACCCGAGACATTCAGACCAATGGTGGTTGTTTTTCCGGTGGTGGGCTCGATGACCGATTGGACCAAATCTTGGTCTCAGATGCATTGACTTCCGGACAAGCAGCGTTCACGGTGTTGCCTAGCACCTACCGAGTGATTGGCAATGATGGGCAACATTTTGATGACGCCATCAACGCCAATGGCAACAGCTCCGTGCCTGCCAATGTGCTGAATGCCCTTTACAACCTGTCAGACCACCTACCTGTGGTCGTTGACATTGCCGTGGAAAGCCCCAACGTGTCATTGGTTGACCTGAAGCAATGGCATTGCCAAATTCTTGGCTCCTTGACACAAGGGTTTCGGATTCAATGGAACAAAGACATGAGCGGAACCACATACCAGCTCAGCAATGGCCTTGGTCAAGTTCTCGAACAAGGACAACTCAGCGGCAAGCAGTTGGATCTTCCAAGCCAACAAGGCTTAAGCTATCTCATCATGGCGCATCCCATTCATGGTCGCCATGTCATCAAATTGCTCTAACTCTAACCAAACATTTGTACATTCACAGCATACAAACCACCACTACATGAAACATTTTACTAGCGCATTATTCCTTGTTGCATCTTTTGGCCTATTTGGTCAAAACTGCACCCAACCATTCATCTCTGAATACCTTGAAGGCTCAAGCAACAACAAGGCCCTTGAAATCGTGAACCCAAGCAGTTCGCCATTGAACATGAGCATCTATTCGATCTCTTCATTCAACAACGGCAACACATCGCCAACCAACACTTTTCAGTTCCCTAACATCACCTTGCCTGCTAATGGCGTCTATGTGATCGCTAACGGAAATGCTGATCCCAGTATTTTAAGTGTGTCTGACACCACCTCAGGCGTCACCTGGTTCAATGGCGATGACGCCATTGTTCTGTTTAAAAACACGGACACCTTAGACATCATCGGCGTCGTTGGCACCGATCCTGGCACCAGCTGGGTGGTCGGTAGCGGCGCAACCAAGGAATTCACCTTGGTACGAAAGACCACTGTGCAAACAGGCCAGACCAACTGGGCAATAGGTGCAGGCGAATGGGATGTTAGCCCACAAAACACCTTCACTTACCTCGGCAGCCATAGTAGCGCTTGCGGCGGTAGCGGTGGCGGCGGTGGCGGCGGTGGCCCCACTTACTACCCAGCGCGCAGCATCAGTCAGATTCGCGGCATCAATGGCTCAGGCGTTGCAGACAGCTTGGGTTCGAAAGCAGCAATTTCCGGTGTGGTTTTCACGCCTGACTTCTTTGGATCTACTGGCTATCAGATTCACATTGACGATGGCACTGGTGGTATCATGATCTATTCAACGAATGATGTTGACAGCTACGCTTCCACCCAGGGTGATTCAATCCATGTTTTTGGTGAAGTTGCTCAATACAATGGCCTGCTTGAATTCGTTCCCGATAGCATTTACCTCATTGCACAGGGTGCCACCCAGCCAACTGCCACCACCGTAACTGCATTGAATGAAAACACAGAATCGCAGCTGATCACATTGCAGTGCGTCACTTTGGTTGACCCCAATCAGTGGACACAAAGTGGATCAGGATTCAATGTGGAGCTCACCGACGGCACCAACAACTACTGGATGCGCATCGATGACGTTTGTGATTGGTACGCCTACGCTGCCCCTACCGGCTACCAAAACGTCACGGGTGTCGGCGGTCAATACGATCCCTCTTCTCCTTATGACAGTGGTTACCAAATATTTCCAAGAGATCTTGCAGACATTGTGGCTTGCACCATTGGTCTTGAAGAGCCAACCGATAGGGTTCTTGAAGCATACCCTAACCCTGCATCTAGCATTTTAACCATCCAATTGCCTCAAGGCAGCTTGACCACCATTCAGTTGATCAATGCATTGGGTCAAGTGGTTGCGCGCACTGAAAGCCTCAAGGATCAAGTTACCATGAACGTTGAGGGCTTGAACAGTGGCCTCTACATTGTAAGGTTGACAACAGGCGACGACCAACGAAGCATGCGTGTTGTGATTCAGCATTGATATTTCAACTGCAGCATTAAAAAAAACCGGCCTTTTAGGCCGGTTTTTTTATGCCATCGTCTTTACCTGATATAAATCAGGTAAAAGCACTCGTCGGCATGTCACTTTTGTCTTATAAAATCGCCTCGTATTGAGGAACTATAAATAAAATGTGATGAAAATTCTAAACACAACCGGGGCCATAGCCCTATTCGCCACTTCACTTCTGCTGACCAGTTGCGGCAATGACAATGCACAATCAAAGGTTGACGCATCAACAATCAAAGTGACTGGAACGATGGAAGCAGAGCTGACATCTCCGCCCTTTGTCCCAGCACCTGTTGGTGACCGCGATGCAAAAAAACTGATTGTCAACATGGAAATTCTTGAAGAAGAAGGCACCATGGCAGATGGCGTAACGTACGTCTACTGGACCTTTGGGGGCACCGTTCCCGGCAGTTTCATCCGCACACGCGTTGGTGACGAAGTTGAGTTCACTTTATCCAACCACCCTGAGAACAAGCTGCCGCACAACATTGACTTGCACGCTGTGACAGGACCCGGTGGTGGCGCAGCATCTTCATTTGTTGCTCCCGGGCACTCAAAGACTTTCTCTTTCAAAACCCTAAACCCCGGCTTGTACGTGTACCATTGCGCAACAGCACCAGTTGGCATGCATATTGCCAACGGAATGTATGGCCTGATCTTGGTTGAGCCCAAAGGAGGTCTTCCTAAGGTAGATAAGGAGTACTACATCATGCAAGGTGATTTTTACACCAAAGGTGAAAATGGCGAGCCAGGACTCCAGACATTTGACATGAAAAAAGCTGTCGATGAAGATGCTGATTACGTGGTATTCAACGGCAAAGTTGGCGCCTTGACTGGTGACAATGCCATTACGGCAAATGTTGGCGAAACCGTTCGGTTATACGTTGGCAATGGGGGTCCAAACCTCACGTCTTCCTTCCATGTCATTGGTGAGATTTTTGACAATGTCCATGTTGAAGGCGGTGACCTCATCAATAAAAATGTGCAAACAACCTCTATCCCTGCTGGTGGTGCTGCCATTGTGGAATTCAAGGTCGACGTACCTGGAACCTTCATCATTGTTGACCATGCAATATTCAGAGCATTCAATAAAGGTGCATTGGGCATGTTAAAAGTCAAAGGAAGCGAAAAAGCAAATCTGTACTCAGGTGTGATCCAAGAAGGTATTTACAACCCCGAAGGTTCAACTTTGCAGTCCATGCCTGGAGAAGAAGTTGTTGAAACAAAAACCCAGAATAAGACCCTTGCTGAAAGCATCGCATCTGGCAAACTGATTTACACCAACACGTGTTTTGCTTGCCACCAAGCAAATGGAGAGGGCATTGCGTCTGCCTTCCCTCCGCTGGCTGAATCCGACTACTTGAATGCTGATCTCGAGCGATCAATCAACATTGTACTTCATGGCAAAACTGGTAAAATCACCGTGAATGGCAAGAAGTATAACAGTGTCATGACCAAGCAAACCTTGACCAACGAAGAGGTAGCAGACGTACTGACCTATGTCTACAACTCATGGGGCAACAACAAGACCCATGTCAAAGTTTCTGACGTCATCAATGCCAACAGCGGGCATTAATCAATCATGAAAACCACCATTAGACTGGCTTGTATTGCCTTGTTTGCATTGTCCTTTCAGGCAGCAAGTCAGTCTAACATGGTTTTCATTAAGGGCGGCAGCTACACCCCCTTGTACGGCAGGGACTCCATGCAAGTTGCCATTGAAGACTTTTACATGGACACCTACCCCGTAACCAATGAAGCCTATGTGGCATTCATTCAGGCTTATCCAGAGTGGAAGCGGTCTCGCGTTATCAAGCTATTTGCTGATGGCAATTACCTCAGAAAATGGGCAACGGACAAGACACTTGGCACTGAACAATCGGCAACTGCAGCAATCACCGGCATTTCTTGGTTTGCTGCAAATGCCTACTGCGAATGTCAGGGCAAACGCCTGCCTAGCATTGATGAATGGGAGTACGTGGCCATGGCCAATGAAAGCTTGCCCGATGCCCGATTCACTGAAAACTACAATGCCTACATACTGTCGTGGTATGAAAAACCACATACATCTAATAACGACGTCGGCTCAACCTTTAAAAATTACTGGGGTGTTTATGACCTTCATGGATTGGTTTGGGAATGGACATCCGATTTCAATTCCGTGTTGATCTCTGGCGAATCAAGGAAGGATGTTGACAACGATGCCAATTTGTTTTGCGGCAAGGCGGCAATCGGCGCAAATGATTTAATGAACTACGCGGCATTCATGCGCTATGCCATCAGAAGCAGCTTGAAAGCCCGCTACACGATGAACAATTTAGGGTTTCGCTGTGTGAAAAACGCCAATGACTGATTATGAAAATTTTCTTTGCAACATGCATGCTGCTTATCACTGCCTCATGCTCGAGTCCCTCTGACTCATCATCCACCTACCAATGCCCAATGGCTTGTGAAGGTGAAAAAACCTATGACGACACGGGCGCCTGTCCGGTTTGCCACATGGATTTATTGACAACTGCATCCTTAACGCCTGAGCTATCAGAAATTGGCCACAGCGAAAGTTCCATTTTCAATCTTACTAGCCAATGGCACACGGAAGAAGGGGAAAAGATCCTTCTTGAAGAACTGAAGGGGCAAACCTTGGTCATGGTCATGATATACACCACATGCAAAGCTGCGTGCCCTCGACTCGTCGCTGACATGCGAAGGATTGAAGAGCTTGTGGCAAAAGAAGGCAGTGACGATGTAAGGTATGTTCTCATCAGCATTGACCCAGAAACTGACAACCCTGAGCGACTTAAAGCCTTTGCCATTGAAAACTCTATGAATGGGCCACAATGGACATTCCTTCAAGGAACTATTCATTCGGTGCGAGAGCTTGCCAATGTGCTTGCGGTTAAATACAAGCAAATCTCACCCATGGATTTTTCTCACTCAAACATTATCAGTGTATTCAATGCTGAGGGTATACTGGTCCACCAACAAGAGGGCCTGGGCGTTGACAACGAGGTAATCGTCCAACAAATCATCAAAACTTCAAGTACCTGATCCCTATTAATCATCAACTATATATCATGAAAACCACACATGCCCAATTCGCCATCACAGCTTTTCTCGCCATACTTACAACGGATGTCTGTGGCCAATTCTCCATGCAAGGTGAGTTCCGTCCTCGCACAGAAATTCGCACGGGAACCAAGGATGCCCTTGCATTGATTGATGATGCATCTATCGTTTCAACATCCCAACGCACCCGGCTAAACCTTCATTACAAAACCAAAGACTACACCATGAAAATTGCAATGCAAGATGTGAGAGCATGGGGATCAGCCAGCACCTTAAACAATGGCGGCAACAACAACTTTGACCTTCATGAAGCCTGGGCAGAGGTAAAGCTCAAAGACAAGCTATTCTTAAAATCAGGTCGGCAAGAGCTGGTTTATGATGACCAGCGAATTTTGGGGTCTGTTGGTTGGGCACAACAAGCACGAAGCCATGACTTGAACTTGCTGAAATACCAAGGCAAGGTTAACTTTCACTTAGGCATTGCTTACAACAGCGGCAATAATATCCCTGGATCTTATGAATCCATGCACTTCCTATGGCTTCAAAAAGATTTCAGCAAAATAAAGATGAGTGCACTGTACTTGAACAGGGATGGTCTACTTACCATGGGTAGTCGCATGAAAACCAAGATAAAAGGCATGGCTCTGAACATGAACTTCTACAGTCAGTCCAATGGTGTTGAAACCGGCAGCTTGTTTGGCCTTGATGGCGGACATAAGCTAAATGATAATTTCAACTCAGCTTTTAGCTATGAAATGCAGACTGGTGACGCCACAGGCAAGCTTGCATTTAGCCCTGTATTTGGTACCAATCATAAGTTCAATGGCCATATGGACTATTTCCATGTTGGCAACCATACCAATTCTGTTGGCCTAAAAGACCTTGCGGTCAGCCTTCGCTATAGAATGAAGGACTTATCCTTCAAGGGAACATTCCACAAGTTTGAGGCTTACACAGACATGCCCGGCTTAGATGGTGATTTGGGTTCTGAAATTGACCTTTCCATTGTTTACACTTTCACCAAAGATGTGACGTTCAAATTGGGCCATTCAATCTACATGCCAACAGAAAGCATGCAATCGCTTATAGGTGGTGACATCAATAGCCCTAACAATTGGAGCTACTTGATGCTGGTCATCAAGCCGACTTTTTTCTAAATCAGATAACCTCAAAAATCACTGAAAACCGGCCTTAACAGGCCGGTTTTTTTTGTGCTCAAAAGCCTTCTTCAATTTCAAGGCATAAAAAAACCGGCACGCATAACGTGCCGGTAATTTTTTGAGCGAAAGACGAGATTCGAACTCGCGACCCCGACCTTGGCAAGGTCGTGCTCTACCAGCTGAGCTACTTTCGCAGTGGGCGACAAAGATATGTAAAATTTCTTAGGTCCATCAAGGAACTCAGGGGAAACTTTAGGCCCAAATCTGCTTTTGAGAAACCCCCATCAATCTGCGGACTCGCCATAGAGCTCCTTCCATCGTTGAATCATTAACAACGCCTCCATGGGGGTCAATTCATTGGGGTTGCAACCACTCAACTCCTGCTTCCAAGCCTTAGTCTGCTCATCCTCACACTGAATCAACGACAGTTGGTAACCAGGGGAGGTTTCAGCTGCAACAGATTGGTCTTGGCCTCGCTGAGACTCAAGTGACTTCAGCACATCTGCAGCGCGCAAGACAACTGGCTTTGGCAAGCCCGCCATCTGAGCCACATGGATACCAAAGCTGTGATTGGAGCCGCCTTCCATCAGCTGACGCAAAAAGATGATGCGATCACCCTCCTCTTTGATGGCGACATGCCAATTGGCAATGTGGGGCAGGTGGTCAGCTAGTTCATTGAGCTCATGGTAGTGGGTGGCAAAGAGGGTCAATGGCTTGAAGGGGTGGTTGTGCAGGTATTCAGCAATGGCCTGCGCAATGCTCACGCCATCATAGGTTGCTGTCCCTCTGCCTATTTCATCAAGCAAGACCAAGCTCCGCTCTGACAAGCCGTGCAATATGCTTGCTGTCTCCGACATTTCAACCATGAAGGTAGATTCTCCGCCGCTGATGTTGTCACTGGCGCCAACGCGAACAAACAAACGGTCCATCAATGGCAAGGTGGCGGATTTTGCGGGGAGGTAACTACCCATTTGCGCCATGATGCTGTGAATGGCTGTTTGCCTAAGCAAGGCGGACTTACCACTCATGTTTGGCCCTGTAAGGATCCATTCTCTTTGCCCATCAGCATCAAGGATCACTGTATTGGGGACATAGGACTCGCCCTCAGGCAGGCAGGCTTCAATCACTGGATGTCGACCATCAATCACCTCCCAATGGCGGTCAGCATGCATGACTGGCTTCACCCAGCGATGGCGAGCTGCTTGGTCTGCAAGCCCGACCAATACATCCATGGCAGCAATTTGCCTGGCTGCCTTCAAAATTGCGGGAGCATGACCTTGCGATCGCTGAATCAAGCCTTGGTAAAGCTCTTGCTCCAAGCTGGCAATCTGTCCATCGGCAGCTAAAATGGCTGTTTCAAGCACCTTGAGTTCTTCTGTGATGTAGCGTTCTGCATTGACAAGGGTCTGCTTCCTGACCCAGGATTCAGGCACTTTGTCTTTGTGGCTGTTTCTTACTTCCAAGTAGTAGCCAAAGACATTATTGAACGCCACCTTCAAACTACTGATACCCGTGGCCTCAATTTCTCTTGCCACGATGTCATTGAGGATGCCTCTTGCGTTGGTCTTCAAGCTGCGATGATGATCCAGCTCTTCATGGGCGCCTGACGCGATAACACCGCCTTTTGACAGCAGCAATGGGGCTTCCTGGTCAATGAGGGCATTCACCTCCTTGCGCCATGATGGCAAGCAATCCAAGGCTTCCAAGTAGGGCAGCCAGGCATCTTCACCATTGAGCAATCCAGCAACTGTTTCAGCCGCTTTGAGCGAGTGGACAAGCCGCAACAATTCTCTAGGCCCAATCCTTCCCGTTGAAAGCCTTGTGGCCATCCGCTCCAAGTCATGCACTTGACGTAAGCCATCCTTGAGCTCGTCTCGATCCATGGTCAGTGCCGCGCCAATTGCTGCTTGCCGGATTGCAATGGCATCGATGTCCACCAAAGGCAGAGTCAGCCAATGGCGCATCATCCTAGCTCCCATAGCCGTCACGGAATCATCCAACACCTCAACCAAGGGCGTTCCTTCTGGGGTGCTGGGGTGCAGGAGTTCCAGGTTGCGAACCGTGAATCGATCCATCCATAAATGGCTGTCAACCCGTAAGACATGGGCCGAGGTTACGTGACTTAAGTCATCGTAGCAGCTTTGCTTGAGGTAGGTAATCAAGGCACCTGAAGCAATCACTGCCAATGGCTTGCCGTCCATCCCAAAACCCTTGAGGGATGACACCTTCAACAAGCTGCTGAGCTGCTTCTGTGCGTGCGCGTGTGCAAAGGCCCACTCATCCAGGGTGGATGGGCTCGCCCTGCCTACAAAATCTCTTGCGCGGGGATCCCTTCGATTGATGACGCATTCGCTGGGTGTGAAGCTCTGCATCCATCGATCGATGTCTGCCAGGCTGCCCTCTGCCACATGGAACTCCCCAGTGGAAACATCCATCAAGGCCAGGCCTGCCTGCTTGCCGTCCAAATGAATGCAGGCGAGGTAGTTGTTTGACCGTGCTGAAAGCAAACCTTCATGGTGGGCAATGCCCGGGGTGATCACTTCTGTCACGCCTCGTTTCACAATGCCTTTGACGCCCTTGGGGTCTTCCAATTGTTCACAAATTGCCACTTTGTGTCCGCCCCTAACAAGCTTGGGGAGGTAGGTGTCTAAAGCGTGGTAAGGGAAGCCAGCCAACTCAAGGTCAGCTGCCGCTCCATTGCTTCGTTTGGTCAAAACAATATCCAGGGTTTTCGATGCCTTCACGGCATCTTGACCAAAAGTTTCATAAAAGTCACCCACCCGGAAAAGCAAGAGCGCCTCAGGGTGCTCAGCTTTCATCGCATTGAATTGTACCATCAAAGGGGTGACTTTCTTTGTCTTTGCCACGGCATCAGGTTTTTGGAGACTTACCTTTGCGAATATAACCATGCGCAAACGCTTAAATGCCGAACTGCAACGGCTACAACCTGCAGATTATTCACAAGCTGAAAGGCCAACTATTTGGGTCATTCTAGAGAACCTGCGCTCAGCCCACAATGTGGGAAGCCTATTCCGAACCTGTGATGCCTTTGGAATGAGTGGCATCTCCCTTTGTGGCTACTGCGCTCGACCGCCCCACAAGCAAGTTGATAAGGTTGCCCTTGGGGCTCAACTTTCCCTGCCATGGGATGGTCACGAGAATGCCCTGTCTGCGATTCAAGCAGCAAAAGACAAGGGCCTGTTGGTCCTTGCGGTGGAACAAGCCGATGAGGCCATTCAACTTCAAGACCTTCCATCCCCCCAAGGTGGCATCGCATTGGTTTTCGGGAATGAAGTGGACGGCGTTTCTGAATTGGCCATGGCCGCCTGTGACGGCGCTGTGGAGATTCCGCAGTTTGGCAGCAAACACAGCCTCAATGTCAGTGTCTGTGGTGGCGCCGTGTTGTGGGAAGTGGCGAGACGCTACCGGAAACTGTAAGCAGCCCTAGGTAAACAGGCATAAAAAAACCCGAGGTTTCCCTCGGGTTCAATGTCAATGCGGTTGAGGCTTATTTCACAAAGCGGAACTCAACGCGGCGGTTGTGTGCATTCCTTGAAGATAGCAACTCCGACTCACCTTTTGATACCACCTGAAGGCGAGCATCAGAAATGCCGTAGACCTTGTTCAATACGCGAACAACAGACTTAGCGCGGCGCTCTCCAATGCGGATATTCACCTTTTCAGAACCACTCTTGTCAGCATGACCAACAACTTGAAGGGTCAAGCTAGGGTTGTTCTTGAGCATCTTAGCTACAGAAGACAATTGATCTTCGTCAGCAGCCGTTACGGTTACGCTGTTCAATGCAAAGTGAACCTCAGGAATGAATGCTTCAGCTACGCTGGCAGTCACAGTTCCTTCAATCTTCTTGCCTTGGAAGTTCACCAATGCACCTGCAGGGGTGTTCTTTTCCTGGTCATTGGAGTCCATGACGCCATCGCCATCACCATCGCTTTCAATTTTACGGCCAGATGCGTCAACACGAGCACCTTTTTGGGTGAACGGATTCACGTCTAACTCGTGGCGAATACCGTCACCATCAAGGTCAAGTGCACGACCTGAACCATCAACCAAAGCACCAGCGGGGGTGTTGGCTTCTTGGTCCAATGCGTCAGAAACGCCATCTTGGTCAGCGTCAGCTTGTACCGTTACCATTTTGTCTTGCAATGAAGCAACCTGCTCTTCAAGATCCTTAATCTGACCACAAGAGGCCAATGCGAGGGCGGCAGCGCCCATCAATACATATTTCATGCTTTGAATGTGTTTAAATTCTCCCACAAATCTACGTCAATTTCATCTTTGCACGCAAGAAAAAGTGCCGCAATGTGTTGATTCTTCAGTGGATGCGTCCACGATGACCACTTTTCCGCCAAGGGGAGCATCACAAAGCGTCGCTCAAGCATGCGTGGATGGGGCACCTTCAAGGTTTCACTATCCACTACCTCATTGGCAATCAGAAGGATATCTATATCCATACTGCGACTTTCGTAGCCTTCTACGGCAGGATTCCTGACACGTCCATGCTGGACCTCAATGGCTAAACAGGTGGCTAAAAGGGCATGGGCACTGCCTTTGAATCGCACCTCAATGACCTGATTGAGGAAGGGTGGTCCTTCAAAGCCCCATGCCGCTGTCTGGTATACCGATCCCTGCTCAATCAAAGCCATCTCTGCTGACAATGAGCTGATCGCTGATTGAAGCAGTGCATAGGCGTCCCCCTGGTTGCTTCCCAAGAGCAACAAGGCATGCATTGTGCCTGATGTGTGACTTAGCTTTACCATTCTAATTGCGAACTTCCGATGAAAAATTTCCTTACGGCCTTTTTAGGCAGTTTTTTTGCTTTTTTCTTACTTGCCTTGATTGGCGTCATGGCTCTTGTTGGGGTGGCTTCGATGGCTGAGTCAAGCCAAAAGGTTGACCTTTCCGATGAGCATGTCCTGGTTATTGACCTTGAAGGTGAGTGGCAAGACAAGCCAGTTGACCCCTTGATGGCCATGGTTTCAGACTTGCTAAACAAGCCTGTGCCACAGTCCCTTGGCAACACCATGCTTGCCTTGAAAGCCGCAGCCACGGATGATCGCATTCAGGCCATCCATCTCAAGGTTGGGTCACCCATGATGGGGTGGGCCAGTGCCAGTGAGCTCAGGGAAGCCTTGGCCTCCCTCTCGCAAAGCAAAACCATCATAGCCACCGGCAAGGTGTATTCACAAAAAGCCTACTACATCGCTTCCGTGGCACAGGACATCTACCTCAGCCCAGCTGGCTTCATTCAGTGGCAGGGCCTGGGAAGTCAGGTGACTTATTACAAGGGCATGCTGGACAAAGTGGGCATCAAAGCCCATTTGATTCGCGGCAGCGACAACACATTCAAAAGTGCCGGTGAGCCCTTCATTCGCCAGCATATGTCTGAGGCACAGGCCCTTCAAATCAAACAACTGCAAAATGATCTCTGGTCATCCATCAATCAACCCTTAGCCAATCCTCAGTTTGAGTTAGCCGCCAACAAGCAAGCCCTTTTAACGGCAGATGATGCAGTTGACTACGGTTTCATTCAAGCAGATCATGTCCTTTACCCGAATCAATGGGTGATGCATGCAGACAGCAGCCTTCAGACAGCAATGGACCATAAGACCGTAAGCGCAGAGGACTACCTTCAAGCCCTCCCCTTGCCAACTGTTCGAGATCGAGTCAGCATCCTTTACGCAGAAGGCAGCATCATGGATGGCAGCGGCAACGCTGAAATCATCAGCGATGGCGACATGGCCAAGGCCATTGACCGTTTGATAGACAGCAAGCGAACCAAGGCCGTTGTGATCCGCGTCAACAGTGGCGGCGGTTCAGCATTGGCGTCTGATCACATCTGGTATGATGTTCAACGGTTGGCAGAGAAAGTCCCTGTGGTGGTATCCATGGGTGATGTAGCCGCATCGGGAGGCTATTACTTGGCCATGCCAGCTGATGTCGTGATGGCACAACCCATGACCATCACTGGTTCGATTGGCATTTTTGGGTTGTTTTTTACAGCAGAAGATCTGTTGAATCAGACAATGGGCATTGAACAAGAAGTGGTTGGCAGCCATCCCTTTGCTACTTTTCCTGAGATTGACAGAACACCCACATACCTAGAACAACAGCTCTTGCAACGCCAAGTGGACCATGGTTACAACCGATTCAAGAACGTGGTGGCAGAAGGCAGGGACCTTCCAAGGTCAACCGTTGACAGCCTTGCGAGGGGACGGGTTTACAGTGGATCCTTAGCAAAGCAGCTGGACCTCATTGACCAACATGGCGGCCTGCTTGCTGCCATAGAGACCGCTGCAAATCTGGCAGAGCTCACAGACTACCGCATCACCACCTACAAGCCCTCCACCGGCCCGCTGTCACAATTCAGCAGCATCTTTAGCATGGCCAGTCAATGGATGAATCAAGGTTTGAGTCAGCTTGCTGAATCCTTGGAAGAGTTGGAAGCCATGCAAGGCATTCAGGCCAGATGGAACCCCATCACGTTGTAGGCTAGATCTGACGCCTTGCTTATTACAATAACAACCTGGCTCACCAACTCATCTCAACCTCCAAGCCCTCTTGGCCCCTGACATTCCATGCCAGGCCTGACTTGAACACCAGGTACTGCCCTCTAAGGCCAATCAACTCATCCTCCAGGGTCACCGTGCCATTGAGCTTGATCCAGTTGAGCTTGGGGAGTTGCTCCGGCATGTCATACTTGATTTGACTTTCATGGCCATCAGCCTGAATGAAATGAATGAGTTCATCGGGGACATGCTTCTTTGCGCCTTCAGTCACCTCATGCAAGCTTTGCTCTGATCGATTCCCCTGCAGCATTTTTCGCCAATGGGTCTTGTCACTGTAATGGGCTTTCAAGGCTACCTCAATCATTCCCGCCTCGTAGCGGTTGTCAGTGATGGCTAATATTTTTCCTGCACTGGCCCCCTGATCCATCCAACGATTCCAGGGTTTGTTTCCAGCCGTGACACCCACCTTAACCTGGCCTGAATCTGCCATGTACACCGTGTGGGGTTGAAGCTGAATGTCTGACTCAATCTTGAGATCCCTGTCAACTTTTCCGGTATGAGCCATGCTCTTTTCCGGGTGCAAAATGAAATCTCCAGCCATGGGGCTCTCAAAAAAACAGGGCTTGCAAAACCCCATGCGGAACAAGGGCTCATCACGTTGTCTCTTGCAGGCCTTGCAGGTAGAGAACCCTGTTGATTTCACCTTGATGGTCTTGCCAATTAACGCATTGAGATGGACTAAATCCTTGCCAAGGTTGAGGTATGCCTGAACTGGATCCTGCAATCCATTGGTGATTTTAGTGAGTGGGCCTTCAATGATCATGATTGTATCTTGTGAGACTAAAGGTAAGCCCATGCCATTCTCCCCCATCACCGATCTCATGAATTGGCGACTCAAATCGCGCAGGGAGGGTATTGACCGCATGGCATCCTTGCCCTTTGACATGCAGAAGAAGGTGTTTCATGAGCTGATGACAGCCCTCTCACACACAGCCTATGGCCAGTCTTTTGGGGTGACTGGCAACATAACTTATGCCGATTACTGTGCGCAGGTCCCCTTGGTTAACTACGAAAGCCTCTTGCCTTGGGTGGAGCGAACCATGAAGGGCGAGCAAGGGTTGCTATGGCCTGGCGACATCAAATGGTTTGCAAAAAGCTCCGGCACCACAGGCACAAAAAGCAAATTCATCCCCATGAGTCGTGAATCCTTGGAGGAGTGTCACATAGCTGCTGGTGTGGATTTGGTGGCTGTCTACTTCAGTCAAGTACAATCTAGCCGCTTGCTGGATGGGTTGTCATTGAAGTTGGGCGGGTCTTCACGCTTGAACAACCTAAAAGATGGCTCATACTATGGTGACCTCTCAGCCATCATGATGCAAAACCTTCCTTTTTGGGCGAATTGGCGCTCCACCCCTCCCCTGGATATCGCCTTGATGGATGAGTGGGAAGCCAAACTGGAGAAGATGGCACAACATGTGGTCAAAGAAGATGTCACCTCACTTTTTGGGGTGCCTTCCTGGATGCTCGTTCTGATGCAACGTGTCCTTGAAATCACTGGCGCAGAACGCTTGGACGAGGTCTGGCCTCATTTGGAACTCTTTGTGCATGGCGGGGTCTCTTATGCGCCATACAAAGACCCATTCGCTGACATCCTACCTCAATCAGGCATCAACCTGATGGAGACCTACAATGCTTCTGAAGGGTTCTTTGCCATGCAAGATCAGCTGGGGGAAGAAGGCATGCTCTTGATGCTCAATCAAGGCATCTTTTACGAATTCATCCCGATGAAGGAATTTCAAGGGCGGCATTCGACATGCATTCCCCTGGAGGGGGTCAAGCTTGGCGTAACCTATGCTTTAGTCATCAGCACCAATGGCGGGCTGTGGCGTTACATTCTAGGGGACAGCATCCGCTTTGTTTCACTGGCGCCCTACCGTCTGGTTGTGGTTGGCCGCACGCGGCTGTTCATCAACACCTTTGGTGAAGAGCTGATGATTGACAACGCAGAGCAGGCAATGGCCATCGCCTGTAAAGCCACAGGTGCGAGGCTCGTTGACTACAGTGCTGCCCCCGTTTTCATGAGCCAGAGCGATCAGGGTGCCCACCAATGGCTCATTGAGTTCCGTCAAGCCCCAAGTAATCTGGATAGCTTCAAGTTATCGCTGGACCAAGCATTGAAAAGCTTGAACTCAGACTATGAAGCCAAGCGCTACAAGGACATGGTGCTCAAGGCTCCTGTCATCACCGTAGCAAGGGCTGGCTGCTTTCATGACTGGCTAAAATCCAAGGGAAAACTAGGGGGACAAAACAAGGTGCCACGATTATCGCAAAATCGGGACCTCATGGATGCGCTTCTTGCATTTGCATGACTTAAATTTGGGACATGCATATAGCGATTGCGGGTAACATTGGCTCGGGTAAAACAACATTGACCACTCTGCTGGCAAAGCATTACAAGTGGAAACCACATTTTGAAGCGGTTGACAACAACCCCTACCTCAATGACTTCTATGAAGACATGATGCGTTGGTCATTCAACCTACAGGTCTTTTTTCTTCACAGCCGTTTTGATCAAATCCACCACATCCGTCAAGCTGGCGAAGATGTCGTTCAAGATCGAACCATTTATGAAGACGCGAAAATCTTTGCGCCTAACCTACATGACATGGGCTTGATGTCTGCACGTGATTTCAGCACCTACCAAGAACTCTTTGAATTGATGCAAGAGTTCATCAAGCCACCAGATTTGCTAATCTACTTGCGTGCATCTGTTCCAACCCTTGTTGAGCAAATCCAAAAGCGTGGTCGTTCTTATGAAAACTCCATTCGCTTGGACTACCTGAAAAACCTCAATGAGCGCTACAACGAATGGGTCAAAGGCTATGACAAAGGCAAATTATTGATCATTGATGTGGACGGCTGCGACATCCCCGGCAACCCCGAAGATCTTGCCTCAGTCATTGAAAAGATTGATGCTCAAATCAACGGACTGTTCTAATACCATCTTTGCATCAACGCACAAAAAAACCCCGGCCTTGCGGTCGGGGTTTTTTATTGAAAAGCGTTTGGCCTAGCTGTGATGCGGGCATTCACTGCCTGCTTCATCGCAAGCTTCTGTGCAGACATGAGCTGCTTCTGAAGTCGCTGTCTTGTCAGCGCAACAAGCCTTGGTGCATCCTGGCTCACAAGCATGTGCTTCTTCACCAACTGCTTCACCGTGTTCATGGCCTGAATGGTCGTGGTTGGCGTGCTCGTCAACAACGCCCGTTGCATGATCCGCATGCTTGTCTTGCTCCATATTGCCTTCCACAAGGAATGGGGCAATGATCAATGCCACAATGGATGTCAGCTTGATCAAAATATTCATGGATGGACCTGATGTGTCCTTGAAAGGGTCACCAACGGTGTCACCAGTCACAGATGCTTTGTGAGCCTCTGAACCCTTGTACTCCATTTTTCCATCAACTTCAACACCTTCTTCGAAAGATTTCTTTGCATTATCCCATGCGCCACCGGCGTTGTTCTGGAACATGCCCATCAAGACACCACTCACGGTGATACCTGCAAGTAGGCCACCCAAAGGCTCAGCGCCAAAAAGGAAGCCAATGATGATCGGAGAAAGCAAGGCAATCGCACCTGGGGCAACCATCTCACGGATGGAAGCCTTGGTTGAGATATCCACACATTTTTCATACTCAGGTGTCGCTGTACCTTCCATGATGCCCGGAATCTCCTTGAACTGGCGACGAACTTCTTTCACCATTTCCATGGCTGCACGGCCAACTGCCGCAATCGCCAATGAAGAGAAGATGTAAGGAATCATTGCGCCCACAAAGAGCATGGCCAAGACATCTGCCTTGAAAATGTCAATACCCTCAATGCCTACAATACCTACATAAGCAGCAAACAAGGCCAATGCCGTCAATGCAGCAGATGCAATGGCAAAGCCTTTACCTGCAGCAGCTGTTGTGTTACCAACCGCGTCCAAGTTGTCCGTGCGCTGGCGCACTTCCTTGGGAAGACCACTCATCTCTGCAATACCACCGGCATTGTCTGCAATCGGTCCAAATGCATCAATAGCAAGTTGCATGGCCGTTGTGGCCATCATGCCTGCTGCCGCAATGGCAACACCGTAAAGTCCAGCAAAGTGGAAAGATGTGTAAATACCACCTGCCAACACAAGAATAGGTAGAACCGTGGACTCCATACCCATCGCTAGACCACCAATGATGTTGGTTGCGTGGCCTGTGCCTGATTGGTTTACAATGCTGTTGACTGGGCGGCGACCCATGGCCGTGTAGTATTCTGTAATGATGGACATCAATCCACCAACAACCAAACCGGTTAGGATTGCATAATACACACCTGCTGACGTCAAGACATAAGCGCCGCGCTTGAAGACCATCTCAGCTGGCAACACATAGTCAACCAGGAAATAAGATCCGATGGCCACCAAAACAATGGAGCCCCAGTTGCCGCGATTCAACGCTGCCTGGACAGATGCATCTTCGCTTTTGATGCTCACCAAGAAGGTGCCTACAATAGAGAAAACCAAGCCCATGGCTGCAATCAGCATTGGCAATAGAATAGGGCCTAGGCCATCAAAGTTGTCTTTAGATATCACCTCATTGCCTAAAACCATGGTTGCAAGAATCGTTGCTACATAAGAGCCAAACAGGTCAGCACCCATACCGGCAACATCACCCACATTGTCACCCACATTATCAGCGATGGTCGCTGGGTTGCGAGGATCATCTTCAGGAATACCTGCTTCAACTTTACCTACCAAGTCAGCGCCTACATCGGCGGCTTTGGTGTAGATACCTCCACCCACACGGGCGAAAAGGGCAATGGATTCTGCGCCGAGTGAGAAGCCAGCTAAGACCTCAAGGGCCTGGTGCATGTCTGTGTACATGCCTGTAAAGACGATGAACAGGATACCAAGACCCAGCACAGCCAATCCAGCAACACCCAAACCCATAACAGCACCTGCGTTGAAAGAAACGCTCAGGGCTTTAGCTAAAGATGTTCTCGCTGCTTGTGTTGTTCTGACATTTGCTTTGGTAGCGATATTCATGCCGACCCAACCAGCAAATGCGCTAAAAAAGGCACCTATCAAAAAGGCAATAGCAATGACCCAATGGCCTTCAAATGCCACCTTTTCCAGCCCTGCAGACCATGCAAGCAATGCCGCTGCAATCGCTGAAAAGATTGCCATCACACGCCATTCGGCACGTAAAAAGGCCAAGGCGCCACGCGCAATATGGCCAGCAATTTCTTGCATCTTCGCATCACCTGCGTCTTGTTTGTTGACCCAAGTTGCCTTGACAATCATGACCAAAAGGCCAAAGATTCCAAGCAAGGGTGCGATCCATTGAATAGTCATATTGATAGAATTAGTGACCCGCTAGGGTCGGGGTTTTGGTTTATGAATTGAGGTACATGGCATCCTTCACGGCCTTGATAACGCCATCCACACTGGGGAGGAAGGCTTCCATCAATGTTGGTGCATAGGCAGCCGGTGTGTCTGCGGTGGTGAGTCGAACAATGGGTGCATCCAGGTGATCAAAAGCGCGCTTTTGAACCATGTAAGCAATCTCCGTTGAGATACTTCCCAAAGGCCAAGCCTCCTCCAGGCATACAAGCCTGTTGGTTTTCTTAACTGAGTCAATGACGGTGTCGTAGTCAATAGGTCGAACTGTTCTCAAGTCGATAATCTCTACATCAATGCCTTCTTTAGCCAATGTCTCAGCTGCTTCTTGTGCCAATTTGATGATTTTTCCAAAGGATACAATGGTCACGTCTTTGCCATGGCGCTTGATATCTGCCACGCCAATAGGTAAAGTGTACTCCGCTTCAGGCACCTCCATCTTGTCAGCGTACATCTGCTCTGACTCCATGAAAATGACGGGGTCATTGTCACGAATGGCGCTTTTTAGCAGGCCTTTGGCATCATAGGGGTTGCAGGGAACAACCACCTTCAAGCCAGGGCAGTTGGCATACCATGACTCAAAAGCCTGAGAGTGGGTGGCGCCAAGTTGGCCAGCTGAGCCTGTCGGGCCACGAAAAACGATGGGGATATTGAATTGACCACCAGACATCTGGTAAAGCTTGGCTGCGTTGTTGATAATCTGATCAATGGCCACCATGGAAAAATTGAATGTCATGAACTCCACGATGGGTCGCAGGCCATTCATGGCCGCACCAACAGAGATCCCTGTGAATCCAAGCTCTGCAATTGGGGTGTCGATGACACGCTTCGCGCCAAATTCATCCAGCATGCCTTTGGATGCTTTGTAGGCTCCATTGTACTCGGCAACTTCTTCACCACATAGGTAAATGGTCTCATCGCGACGCATTTCTTCACTCATTGCCTGAGCGACTGCTTCTCTGAATTGAATAATTGCCATGTTATTATCTACTAATTGGGGGCGCAAAAATAAGATATCCGCAGTAAATTTGCATCAGGTTAGAGAATTGACTCTAACAGAAAATGATTCCGCATGAAGATATTGGTCTGCATAAGCCATGTTCCGGACACAACGTCCAAGATCGCTTTTACCTCAGATGGTAGCCAGCTTGACAAATCCGGGCTACAATTCGTGATTAACCCCCACGATGAATTTGCGCTAAGCAAGGCACTCAACTTGAAAGAAACCCTTGGAGGAAGCGTCACAATCATCACCATGGGCGATGTTTCCGTGGAACAAACCATGCGAAAAGCGCTGGCAATAGGTGCTGATGACGCCATTCGCCTGGATGCGGAGCCCACGGACCCCATCATGGTCGCAAAAGCGATTGCAACAGCGATTAACGACGCGTCTTATGACCTCATCCTTTGTGGTCAAGAATCCATCGATTACAATGGCGGCATCGTTCCTGGCGCATTGGCTGCCTTGCTGAACGCCCCCTTTGTGAATGCGTGCATTGGGCTTGAATTTGACGGGTCAGCCATCACAGCCATCCGAGAAATTGATGGCGGCAAGGAATCTGTGACTGCCAACCTACCCGCAGTCATTGCTGGCAAGAAAGGCTTGGTTCTTGAGTCTGAACTTCGCATCCCTAACATGCGCGGCATCATGATGGCACGCAAGAAGCCATTAACTGTGGTGTCCGCTGATGACCTTGAGGCTCTCAGCGCTGCACAATCATTCAAAAAACCACAGGCTAAGGCCGCGGTTCAACTCATTGACGCTGACGACATGGAAAGCTTAGTCAGCAAACTTCACACAGACGCTAAAGTTATTTAATCATGGTATTGGTATTTGCAGAGACCTGGAAAGGTCAATTTAAAAAATCCACATTTGAAGCAGTTCGCTACGGCGCTTCTTGCGCCCAAATGGCTGGCAGTCATTGCACAGCCCTTGTCATGGGCGCATGTGACAACCCCTCAGAATTGGCAACTCATGGTGCTGAAAACATCATTCATGTCAGTGATGCTGGTTCCTTTGAGCCCCATGCCTTTGCAGGCACCATGGCAGACATTGCTCAAAAAGATGGCGCCAAGGCCCTGGTGATTGCCGGCACATCCAATGGCAAGGCCCTTGCTGGCATTCTCGCCATCAAGGCAAATGCCGCTGCCATTTCTCAAGTGATTGCCTTGCCTGAGAGCATGTCCCCCTTGACTGTAGAGCGATCAGCTTTTTCTTCCAAGGGTTTAGAAATCTGTGCCAGCAAAGCTGCACAAACCGTACTCACCTTGATCCCTAACGCCATAGGCATGACAGAGGTCAGTCCTGGCGCTGGCAATCTTCAAAGCGCTGGCATGTCAGGCACAGCCCTTGCTGTTCCTGGCGAGCAAACCGTGGCCAGTGGCAGCATTCCCTTGCCTGAAGCTGAACGTGTGGTATCTGCAGGTCGTGGTCTGAAAGCCGCTGAGAACTGGGGCATGGTTGAAGCGTTGGCCACCGTATTAGGTGCGACCACTGCTTGTTCCAAGCCTGTGAGTGACATCGGCTGGCGTCCGCACAGCGAACATGTGGGTCAAACTGGCATTCAGATCAATCCACAATTGTACATCGCCATTGGTATTTCTGGTGCCATTCAGCACCTTGCAGGCGTGAGTGGGTCAAAGGTCATTGTAGCCATCAACATCGACCCTGAAGCTCCTTTTTTCAAGGCAGCTGACTATGGTGTAGTGGGGGATGCCTTTGAGGTTGTGCCTAAGCTCACTGAAGCGCTGAAAAAGCACTTCGCTTAACGCTGGATATTCTTTACATTAGGGGCTATGGACCTTATTCAATTGGCCATCAAAGGACTCACCAACAGTGAGCACCCTTCCAATGCCTACGCCCTGATACTAACCTCCTTAGATGGTGAGCATAAATTGCCAATCATCATCGGAGCCTTTGAGGCTAAGAGCATTGCCATGGCCATGGATCCAGGCATCGTCTCTCCGAGGCCCATGACCCATGATTTGTTTCACGCTGTCTTAGGCGCCCACGGCATCTCATTGAAGCATGTCATCATTCACCGCATTGAAGATGGCGTGTTTTATGCAAAAATGGTCTTTATCAAGCACGACGGAGAGGACCTGTCCATGGATGCTCGCCCTTCAGATTCCATCTCCCTGGCCATTCGCAGTGATTGCCCCATTTTCGCTAGCAAGGCCGTGATGGATGCCGCTGCCCTGACCGGCGCACCGCACAGCGCCTCCACTGTTTTGAAATCAAGTGAAGCACTTGACAGCAGCAAGGATTTATCCAGACTTTCGCTGGAGTCCCTGCAAAAGATGTTAGATTTGGCCATCGAACGCGAAAATTATGAGCTTGCAGCACAAGTACGCGACGAGATGAATCAACGAAGCATTACCTGATGGATTATCTACGCCCCTTACTTGCCCTATCCCTTATGCTGTTCGTTTTATGGGCAGTTAGCGAAGGCAGAAAACGCGTCGACTGGAAGCTTGTAGCTAAGGGACTTGGCATCCAATTGATCTTGGCCTATGCCGTACTGGAGGTGGCCTGGGTGTCAAGCATATTTGACTTCATTGGCCAAGGCTTTGTTAGCCTCTTAGGCTTCTCAAGGGAGGGAGCCGACTTCTTGTTTGGTGGTCTGGGGACAGCTGACGGTGGCTTTGGGTTCATTTTCGCCTTTCAGATTTTGCCAACCATTATTTTCTTCTCAGCCGTAACCAGTGTTCTGTTCCACTTCGGAATTCTACAACGCGTGGTTGCCGTATTTGCCTGGTTGATGAAGCGAAGCTTGAAGCTCTCCGGAGCTGAGTCTGTGGCTCTAGCTGCCAATGTGTTTGTCGGGCAGACTGAAGCCCCATTGATGATCAAGCCATATATCGCAAAAATGACACGGTCAGAGCTGCTTTGCTTGATGACTGGTGGCATGGCAACCATTGCTGGTGCTGTACTGGCCACTTACATCAGCTACCTTGGTGACGGAGACCCTGAAAGCCAGGCATTTTATGCCAGACATTTCCTTGCAGCTTCTGTGATGAACGCGCCTGCAGCCATTGTAGCAGCAAAGATTCTAGTACCAGAAACTGAGATCGTTACTGACACAGCAGATGTGGTCATGGAGAAGCAATCCAATTGGCTGGATGCCGTTTCAACAGGTACCACCGACGGCTTAAAAATGGCTGTGAATGTTGGCGTCATGCTTTTGGTGTTCACTGCATTGATTGCCCTGGTCAATGGTGTCCTCAGCAGTGGACTGGGTCAATTGTTTGGCATCAATGATTGGTTGAGCGACATAACCAATGGTCGCTATGACTCCCTCAGTTTGGAAGCCATATTTGGCCTGATTCTCGCGCCCTTGACCTGGTTGATGGGTGTGCCATGGGTAGAAGCTACCGCGGTGGGACAGCTGCTTGGCATCAAAACCTCCCTCAATGAATTCTATGCCTATGTTCAGTTGAAAGACTTGATGGCCAATGGGCAAATCGTCAGCGAAAAGGCAAAAATATTATCCGTTTACATCCTTTGTGGATTTGCCAACTTCGCCTCCATTGGCATCCAAGTCGGCGGCATTGGGGCACTGGCTCCTTCACGCAGAAAGGATTTGGCCTCTTTGGGATTCAAAGCCTTGTTGGCAGGAACCATCGCCTCCCTCTTCACCGCAACGTTGGTGAGTTTGATCCTCTGAATTGGTTGAAAACTTATGGGTAACGGTTGCGGCTTTGTCGCATTGATTTGATTGCCCAACCTAAATTGTAGCCATGCGTCAGTACCATGAATTGATTGAACACGTCTTAGCACAAGGCGTGAAAAAAGGCGACCGAACTGGCACAGGAACCACCTCGCTGTTTGGTCACCAGATGCGCTTTGACCTGTCAAAGGGCTTCCCCTTACTGACCACCAAAAAATTGCATTTGAAGAGCATTGCCCATGAATTGATTTGGTTTATTGCGGGCGACACCAACATTCGCTACCTCTGTCAGCATGGCGTTCGCATCTGGGATGACTGGCCCTATGCCATCTACAAGAAATCTGATGCCTTTGGCGGCGAAAGCATCCGGGACTTTGCCACACGCATTGCTGAAGATGAAAATTTTGCAGCGAAATGGGGTGAGCTTGGGCCCGTTTACGGCCACCAGTGGCGACATTGGCCCGGGCCTGATGGCGAAGTTGACCAATTGCGCATTGTCATGGATGGCTTGCGAAGCAATCCTGATGGCCGACGTCACATCCTTTCTGCCTGGAACCCTGGCTACATTGACCAAATGGCCCTGCCGCCTTGCCACGCATTCATGCAGTTTTATGTGGCTGACGGCAAGCTTTCTTGCCAACTGTACCAGCGTTCAGCTGATATTTTCTTGGGCGTCCCCTTCAACATCGCCTCCTATGCCCTCTTGGTGCACCTGATGGCGCATGACTTGGGTCTTGCCGTTGGCGACTTTGTCCACAGCCTAGGCGATGCACACATCTACAGCAACCACGTGGACCAAGTTAAATTGCAGCTCAGCAGAGCGTGCCGGCCACTACCAAGGTTGGTGCTCAACATGGATGTCAACTCCATCTTTGACTTTGTCTACGAAGACATGGCTATCACAGATTACGATCCTCACCCACACATTAAAGGCGCTGTTGCCGTTTAATCTATGTACCGATGATCACTGCCATTGTTGCCCATGATCTGAACCGCCTGATTGGTGGCGGCAATGATTTGCTCTGGCATCTACCCGATGACCTGAAGCACTTCAAGGCTAAAACCCTTGGTAAGCCAATCATCATGGGTCGACGAACCTTTGATTCTGTTGGCCGTGCCTTGCCTAAGCGAAGTAACATCGTCATCACGCGGAAAACCGATTGGTCTGCTAACAAGGTGACTGTGGTGTCATCCCTGGAGGCTGCCATTGCAACGGCTCAGTCCATTGACCAGGATGTGTGGATAGTTGGTGGTGGTGAAATCTACCGATTGGCATTGCCCTATTGCCATGCCTTGGAAATCACTGTCATTGATGCCGCTTACCAAGGCGACACCTGGTTCCCATCCTACGATGAAGGTTTTGTTGAGGTGAGCCGGGCTCATCACCCAGCTGATGACCACCATGCAGTGGCCTTTGACTTCATCCGATTGGAACGAAGGGATTAAGCTGCTTTTTTGCCGTCGGTCTCTGCCAACTTGGCCTTGACATCTTTTGCCTGTATCAACACCTTCTCAGGCAATTCATACATGCTTTCAGTCAACACAGCCTCACAGATGCCTCGAAGGCCTCTTGCTCCCAATTTGTACTCCATCGCTTGTTCAACCATGGCATCCAAGGCATCATCCTTAATCTCAAGCTCAATGCCATCCATGGCAAATAGCTGTTTGTATTGAGTGATCAAGGCATTTTTTGGCTCAGTCAGGATGCGACGTAGCGCCTCCTTGTTCAGTGGGTTCAGGTAGCTTAACACCGGAATACGGCCAATGAGCTCAGGGATCAGACCAAACATTTTAAGGTCTTGGGGTGTGACATGCTTCAACATGTTTTCCTTGTCCATCTTGCCTCGAAGCTCTGCGCCATGGTACCCCACAACCTGCGTGTTCATGCGACCGGCTATGTGTCGTTCAATGCCTGCAAAGGCACCGCCTGCGATGAACAGGATGTTTCTTGTGTCCACTTCAATGAACTTCTGATCTGGGTGCTTGCGTCCACCCTTGGGCGGCACATTGACTACCGTGCCTTCAAGCAATTTCAACAGGGCTTGCTGCACACCCTCGCCAGATACGTCTCTGGTGATGGATGGGTTGTCACTTTTTCGGGCAATCTTATCAATCTCATCGATGAAAATGATACCTCGTTGTGCGGATTCCACATCGTAGTCTGCTGCCTGGATCAATCGGGTCAATATGCTTTCCACGTCTTCTCCCACATAACCTGCCTCGGTCAATACCGTGGCATCCACAATGGCAAAGGGCACCTTCAACATGCGGGCGATGCTTCTGGCCAACAAGGTTTTACCTGTTCCCGTTTCACCCACAAGCATGACATTGGACTTTTCAATTTCAAAATCATCGACAGTTCCCTTGAGCACGCGCTTGTAGTGGTTGTATACGGCCACCGATAGGATCTTTTTCGCTTCCTCTTGACCAATGATGTATTGATCCAAGTGGGATTTGATTTCTTTGGGCTTTGGCAAGGTGAAATCCAAGTCAGTTGAAGGCTTAGCCTTGGCTGTTTCCTCCTCTAAAATGCCATGAGCTTGATCTACACAAGATGCGCAAATGTGTGCATCAAGACCAGCAATCAACAGGCCAGCTTCAGCCTTTGGTCTGCCACAAAAAGAACACTGATCTGCCATATTTATGCCTTGCGTTGTGCCTTTTTCGTGAGAACCTCATCGATCATGCCATAAGCTTTTGCCTCTTCTGATGTCATCCAGTAGTCCCGATCTGAATCCTTTTCCACACGATCAAACGATTGACCTGAATGCTCAGAAACGATATGGTACAACTCCTTTTTCAACTTCAAAATTTCCAACAAGGTGATTTCCATATCGCTGGCTTGACCTTGCGCTCCCCCCATTGGTTGGTGAATCATCACCCTTGAATGCTTCAAGGCGGATCGCTTACCCTTGGTGCCTGCGCACAGGAGAACTGCGCCCATTGATGCTGCCATGCCCGTGCAAATGGTTGCTACATCGGGGCTGATCACCTGCATGGTGTCATAAATGCCCAACCCTGCATGGACTGAACCACCCGGGCTGTTCATGTAAATCTGAATGTCTTTTTTGGGATCCACCGACTCAAGAAACAAGAGTTGAGCCTGCACAATGTTTGCCACTTGATCGTTGATGCCTGTGCCTAAAAAGATGATGCGATCCATCATCAATCGAGAAAAGACATCCATTTGTGCCACATTCATTTGACGCTCCTCAATGATGTAAGGGGTCATGGAACTGTCCACATAGTCGTTCAAATGCATTGAACTGATGCCTTGATGGCCTTGCGCAAAGCGCTTGAATTCTTTTCCGTGATTCATAGGGGGTGCTTATTGATTCTTCTGGACCAATTTACGGAAATCTGCAATGCTTGACTTGCTTTCCTTGATACCGAAGTTGGACTTGAAGAAAGTCATCATTTTATCGTGCAACAATTGCTCTGACAACTGCTCTGCTTGGTTGCGGTCTTCCAATAAATTGGCGGCCATCTTTTCAAGCTCTTCAGGACCCATATTGGCTTGGCCAAACTCTGCCATGCGAACCGTGATCATCTTAACTGTGAAGGCAACCAACTCTTCCTTGTGCACATGCAGGTGATGGTCCTTCACCAATTTGTTCTCAATGAGCTGCCAGCGCATGCCCTTCTCTGAGTTGGTCCAGTTTTCTTCCATCTCCTCAGTTGACATGGCATTTTCGCCAGACTGTGTCATCCACTTTTTCAAGAAAGCGACAGGCAACGCCATTTTGGTTTTCATCAAGTGCTCTGTGGCTGTATTGAAGAAATGGGTATCCACATCACGGTCATAGACCTTAGCCAGTTCCTCGCGAATTTGCTCTTGCATGTCAGCCTCTTCCTTCACCTTGCCTTCACCAAAGACCTTGTCAAAGAATTCTTGATCCATCTCTGCTGGGGTGATATGGTAGATGTTCTTCAAAGTGAACGTGTAGATGCCTGTGCTTTGCGCCTTTTCTTCAGGGCTGAGCTTCAGAATGGACTCCAAATCAAAGTCCTTTTTGAAATACTTGTTGGCATACACCTCACAGGACTCGCCTGTCTGGATTTTAGCTAAGGGTTTGCGCAAATAGCGGCTGTCCACAACGTCATTGGTGAAGCGTCCGTCTTTTGACTCAATGCCCTCAACAGGGACACCCTTTTTATCAACTGCTTGGAAGCTGCCAAAGAAGACATCTTCTGGACCCGCCACATCGACCTCGCTCATTTGACCGAAGCGTTTTCTTAGGTTCATAACCTCAGTATCAATGTCCTTGCTCTCAATTTGTATGCTGACGCGGGGCAAGCGAACTTTCTCACTGATGTTGAGGTCAAATTCAGGACTGAGGCCAAGCTCAAATTCAAACACATGGCTGCTTTCGCTGAAATCCACTTGATCTTGGACGGGTAAGGGTTGGCCTAAAATGTCCAATTTCTCATCCTGCAAATAGGTGAATAGCTTGTCTTGAAGCATTCGATTCACCTCATCTGCGCGAACAGACTCCTCATACTGCTTACGTATGATGGACAACGGGGCGTGGCCCACACGGAATC
>Ga0233433_10000058_pt1 | contig 137641 bp, 130 predicted proteins | sample SI_122_August201_5_FD_179868 | JGI IMG/M metagenome (GOLD analysis project Ga0233433, IMG submission 179868) | Seawater microbial communities from Saanich Inlet, British Columbia, Canada - SI_122_August2016_100_MG | ecosystem: Environmental > Aquatic > Marine > Inlet | place: Canada: British...
GCGGCCCCAACATCAAACGCGCGCCCTCAGCCTGGGCACGGATGGTGGCGGTACGCGCGGTCTGGGCGAAGCCGCCGGAATCGTATATCCGCAACTCAAACGCCGGCAGGGCGAAATCAAACAGCGCCATTTGCGCCGCGTCCGCGAGATCGCGACCAATCGCGGCGGCAGGGCCGCTCAACGGAACGATCAGGGCTGCGCGGGTAATCTCCGGGCCGGTCGGCGGTTCCGGCGTTACTGGCACAGGCACCACATTCTGCGGCAAGGCCGACGCCGCGGCGGCCGGCGGCGGCGGGGTGTCTTGCGGTTCAGCCGTTGGCGCCGCTACGTTGGTTTGCGCGCAGGCCGTCAGCATCAGGCCGGCCGCGACGCACAGGACGCGCAAACGGGCACCGGCAAACAGGCGCGCTTGGGGGCGCAGAAGGGCAACCGGTCGTGGCACGAAAAAGCCTTCCTCAGACAAACCAACAGGATTCGGACGCGCGCGAACCTAACCGCGTGGACCGGCATGGACAAGCGTCGGATAAGCCCGCTGCAGCGGGCTTGCACCTGGTGGCGACGCCGATCGGGAATCTGGGCGACATCACGCTCCGCGCGCTCGATGTGCTGGCCGGCGCCAACATGATCATTTGTGAAGACACCCGCGTCACCCGCAAGCTCCTGACCAGATACGCACTCGCGACGCCCTCCCTGCCCTACAACGATCACAACGCGCGTCGCGTGCTGCCGAAGCTCATGGAACGCCTGAATAATGGCGAATCTCTGGCGCTCGTGACCGATGCCGGAACACCCCTGATCTCGGATCCGGGCTATCGTCTGGTCGAGGCCGCCATCGAAGCCGGCATCCCGCTCCACGCATTGCCCGGGGCCAGCGCCGCGCTCGCCGGCCTCGTCCTGTCGGGCCTGCCGACCGACGGGTTTTTCTTCGCCGGCTTCTCGCCGCCGCGCGAAACCGCCCGACGGCGCCGATTTGCCGAGCTGGCTGCCGTGCCGGGGAGCCTCATATTCTTCGAATCGGCCAGGCGGCTCGCGGCAAGTCTGTCGGACATGCACCACACACTCGGCGACCGCCCGGCTGCAATCGCACGCGAGATCACGAAACTGCATGAAGAAGTGCGGCGCGGAACCCTGTCCGAACTCGCCACGCACTATGCCGGCGCCGGCCCCCCGCGGGGCGAGATCGTCATTGTGGTGGCCCCACCCCTGGCGCGGGAAATCGACGCCGACGCCTTGCGCGCGGCATTGACCGAGGCGCTGGCCGAACTCAGTCTGCGCGACGCCGTGGCCCAGGTCACCGCAGACACGGGCCGCCCCCGGCGTGACGTCTACCGGCTGGCGCTCGAAATCACCGGCGACGAGCCGACCCAATGAGTGCCGCCCCATGAACAGGACAACCCGCCGCCAGGCCGCCGAACGGCGCGGACATCGTGCCGAACAACATGCCGCGCTGTTGCTGCGCCTCAAGGGGTTTCGGGTTCTGGCACGCCGATACCGCTGTCGCGTCGGCGAAATCGACATCGTTGCACGCCGGGCACGACTGCTGGTTGCCGTCGAGGTCAAGGCCCGCGCCGACTTCGATGCTGCGGCGCATGCGATCGACCGGCGACAAAGAACGCGGATCATCCGCGCCACCGACCATTTTCTCGCCGCAAATCCATCTTATTCAGATTATCAAATTAGGTTTGACGCGATTTTGGTCGCACCCGGTAAACTGCCACGCCATATCCCCGACGCGTGGCGAATCGAATAGTCTGTGGCCCAGCGCCAAGGAGCTCGACATGTCGACAGCCAGGATCCACACCCCCGCTCAAGACCGGCGGCGTAAAGGCCGTTTGGCCGCAACCCTCGCCGTGGGGCTTCTCGCGCTCGCGGCCTGCACCCCCGCCGGGGTCGTCGTCGGCGGCGCCGCCTCGGCCGGTGTCGCCGCATCCGAAGAACGCGGCATTAGAGGCGCCGCGAATGACACGTTGATCCGTGTCGCCATCAACGAAGCCTGGGTGAAAGAGGATTTCGACACCTTCAATCGGCTGAACCTCCAGATCTACGAGGGCCGCGTCCTGGTGTCGGGCCGGGTGCCGGACCAGGTGCTGGCCGACAAGGCCGTGCAGGCCGCCTGGAAAACCGAAGACGTGCGCGAGGTGATCAACGAGATCGAGATTTCCGACGGTGGTGGGATCAAGGATTTTGCGAACGACACGCTGATCAATGCCCGTCTCGACGCCGGTCTGCTGTTTGATGGCGATGTGAATTCAATCAACTATTCCACCCGCGCCGTGGGCGGCACTGTCTTTCTGCTCGGCGTCGCGCAGGACCGGGCCGAGTTGGACCGGGTGTTTCAGATCGCCCGCGACATCCCCAACGTGAAGCGCGTGATCAGCCATGTGATCATGATCGACGACCCCCGACGCATCGCGTCCCCCAGCGGGCAGCCCCAGGACAGCAAACCCGCCGAGAGCCGCTGAGTACTTCAATGGCCGCCGAACCCGACCTCGCGTTGCGGCGCCTCGCCGGCCTGGACGACCACAAGATCGACCTCGCCCAGGCCGCCCTGGCTCTCGCCGCACGCGAGCTGCCTGGCGAGCCGACCGACCGCTATCAGGCCCACCTCAAAGAACTCGCAGCGTCTGTGGGCGGCGCATGCACCGGCCGCAGCCTTGCTGCAAAGCGCTACGCGCTGTCCCATGTGTTGCATGAGCAATATGGTTATGCGGGCGATCAGCAGTCCTATGACGATCTGCAGAATGCCAACCTCATGCGGGTGATCGACCGGCGCAAAGGCCTGCCGATCACGCTCGGGATTCTGCACATTCACTGCGGGCGGGCGCTGGGCTGGGATATTTGCGGACTGAATTTCCCTGGCCATTTTCTCATCCGCCTGGAAGACGGGCCGCAACGCGCGATCCTCGACCCCTTCAACGGCGGCCGCGAGGTCGACGTGGCCGGGCTACGCACCCTGCTCAAATCAACCCTCGGCCCGGATGCAGAACTCAGCCCCGCGCATTATGGCCCGGCGAGCAACCGCGACATCCTGATCCGTCTGCAGAACAACCGGAAGGTTCGCCTGATGAAGGCCGAGCAATTCGCCGAGGCACTGGTGGCCGTCGAGGACATGCTGCTGTTCGCGCCGGGCGAGGATTCGCTCTGGCATGAGGCCGGCCTCCTCAACTCCCATATCGGAAACCTGCGCGCGGCGCTTGTTGCCTTCGGGCACTGCCGCGACCTCGTCGCCAATCCCGCGGACCAGGCCCGTGTTGATAAATTGATAAATGAGATTCGCAGCCGGTTGAACTGACGTGGCATCGACGCAGCGCCGGTCGTTTGCGAAATCGGCAAAAACGCCTAGATTGGCGGCCGGTCTTTAACCCCGCCGGAGCGCGCGCCCCATGAGCCTAGCTGTAGCGATCCAGATGGATCCGATCGACGACATCGATATCGATGGTGATTCCACCTTCGCCCTCGCGCTGGAGGCGCAGGCCCGCGGTCACGGCCTGTACCACTACCTGCCCGAGGATTTATCCCTGCGTGACGGGCGCGCGGTCGCCAAGGCGCGGCCGCTCCTGGTGCGCCGCGAGGACGGCAATCATTTCAGCTTCGGCGACGCCGAGACACTGGATCTGGCGGGGGTCGACGTCGTTCTGATGCGTCAGGACCCGCCGTTCGATATGGCCTACATCACCGCCACCCACATCCTCGAACACATCCACCCCCAGACCCTGGTGGTGAACGACCCGGTGTCGGTCCGCAATGCGCCGGAGAAGCTGTTCGTCACCCATTTCGAGGGGGTCATGCCGCCGACCCTGATTAGCTCGTCGCTCGAGGAGATCGCCGCGTTCCGCGCCAAGCACAAGGACATCATCGTCAAGCCGCTCTACGGCAATGGCGGCGCCGGGGTCTTCCACATCAAGCCCGACGACGAGAATCTGAACTCCCTGCTCGAGATGTTCGACGGCATTCATCGCGAGCCGGTCATCATCCAGCGCTACCTGCCCGAGGTCCGCCAGGGCGACAAGCGCATCATCCTGGTCGACGGCGAGCCCGTGGGCGCGATCAACCGGGTGCCCGCCGAGGGCGAGGCCCGCTCGAACATGCATGTCGGCGGCCGGGCCGAGAAAATCGGCCTGACCACGCGTGAAAAGGATATCTGCGCCGCCATCGGGCCCGCGCTGCGCGAGCAGGGGCTGATCTTCGTCGGCATCGACGTGATCGGCGACTATCTGACCGAGATCAACGTCACCTCGCCCACCGGCATCCAGGAGATCGACCGCTTCGACGGCGTGAACCTGTCGGCGCTGGTCTGGGATGCCATTGAGGCGCGACGCACGGACTTGGCGGACTAGCCTCCAATAAGAAAGGGCGGGTCAAAGACCCGCCCCCCCGAATTCTAGAAATTTCTGCCGACTAGTTCGCCGGGAACTCCGACAGGTCCGGCGGGATGCCGTCCGGTCGCTGCAACAGATTTGCTTCCGGCTCGCCGGCCGCAAGGCGCGCCGACAGCTCGTCGGGATCGAACTTGATGCCGATCGGGTTCGAGGTGAATTCGCCATTGTCGAAATACTCGGCGAACTTCTCTTCCGGAATATTATCGACCTGCAACTCGACCTGGTTCTTGTCCGGGTCGAAGTAATACATCGACGTGGTCGGGCCGTGGTTGATGCAGAATTCCGGCGTGATGCCTTCGTCCTTCAGCCGGTTGTAGGTGTGCATCAGGTCGCCCAGATCCGCGTAGGTGAAGGCCACATGATGCATGCCCGCATAGCCGTCGATATGTTCCTTGATGCCCGGGAAGCCCAGGACGCCGATGCGGTGATGCTCGGTGTCGTAGGTCACAAACCCGAACCCATCGGTCTCGAACATGGCCTCGCCCTCAAGCACGGTCTTGTACCAGTCGAGGATCGTCTTGACCCGCTCCGGTGGTGTGCGGAGCACCACATGGGCCAGTTTCGCGGGGGCTATTTTCCCCCGTACCTTCGCCGTCTCCGGCATTTTCGCGATCGCGTTCATCCCTGTCTCCCTATTGTCGGCGTCTTATTCCCTACGCACTTAGCGCCGGCATTGTTGCGCTCGCGGAGAAAAGATTCAATCGTGATCGGATAGAGACATGTTTTTTTCCGGGGGAATTCGAATGGCCGAACGCAAAAAGTCACCGCCGCCGCACCGCGACACCAAGACACCCAAGCTGAAGACCCCGCCCGGCGCGACCGATACCCATTTCCATCTTTATGGCCCGGGCAAGCGCTTCCCCTACCACCCGGATTCCCCGCTGGTGGTCGAGGACTCGACCCTCGACGACATGCTGAAATTGCACAACACGCTTGGAATTGAACGCGGCGTGATCGTCCATTCGGTCGTCCAGGGCAATACCTACGAGTATCTGCTCCACGCGTTGTCGCGCGAACCCGAGCGCCTCAGGGGCATCGCCCTGCCCGCGCCCGATATCACCGCCCGGGAGCTCGAGATCCTGACAAAGGCCGGCGTCGTCGGCGCGCGGTTCGCCTTTCGCGCCAATCCCGAGATCAACACCGATATCATCGCCCGGACCCATGAATTTGGCTGGCACCCGCAATACTGGTTCCGCGGCCCCGATGAGGCAGCGGCATGGCGCGACATCATGCTCGCCTCGCCCGGAAACTTCGTGATCGACCATATGGGCTGGCAGCCCGCCGAGCTGGGCATCGATTCACCGGGCTTCAAAACCGTGCTCGATTGCATCGATACCGGACGCTGCTGGGTGAAGCTTTCGGGCCCGATGCGGTTCAGCCAGGAGCCACGCCCGCCCTATTCCGACACCCACCCGTTCGCCAAGGCGCTGATCGAGCACAATCCCGACCGGGTGATGTGGGGCTCGGACTGGCCCCACCCGGACCATTTCGAGGAAATGCCCAACGATGGCGACCTGATCGACCTGCTGCTCGACTGGGCCCCCGACGAGGCGCTCCGCCAGAAGATCTTGGTCGACAACCCGGCGGAACTGTTCGGGTTCTAGCCTCGGAGAATCTTTATATGAGATATTTCTTAATTACATTGGGTGCGGTTCCTCTCCTGCTGCTTTCCGCCCCTGCGGTTTCGGGGGCGACCGCCGCGCCGAGTCTCGAGCAAGGGATCGTCGAGCATGGTGGCGGCTGCCGTAGAAGTTCGCCACCGGGACAGTGCTGCCACCTCGAAACGCGGACCGGAATAGTGCATTGTCACTAGATTACGGGGAATCTAAAAGTAACCCCGAGTACGACAAAACAATGTTGTAAAACAATAGGATGTAACCGGTAGTTCTAGTATGGCCTTACCATGTATGCCTTATGGGGCCTGCTGTATGTTCTTTTTTTGTTCTCGCGCATGAGATAGCCGGGTATAGTCCGCGGCGATACTTGTTCGTAACGAGCGGAAAATGGTCGCACACGTCAACACGGTCGCATTCCAGGGGGTGGACGTCGTCGAGGTGGACGTCCAGGTGCAGATGGGCGCCGGCCTCCCCGCATTCACCATCGTCGGCCTGCCCGACAAGGCGGTCGGCGAATCCCGCGAACGGGTCCGCGCAGCACTGCAGGCGCTGGGCCTATCCCTGCCGCCCAAGCGGATAACGGTCAATCTGGCCCCCGCAGACCTCGCCAAGGAAGGCAGCCACTTCGATTTGCCCATCGCGCTGGGCCTTTTGGCCGCCATGGGCGTGGTTCCGGGCGATCTGCTGGCGCAGTACACCGCTTTGGGCGAACTGGCCCTCGACGGCGCCCTGGCGCCCGTTGCGGGCGTCCTGCCGGCCGCGATTGATGCCTCGGCCCGCGACCGGGGGCTGATCTGCCCCGCCATGCAGGGCGGCGAAGCGGCCTGGGCCGGTGACATCGACATTCTGGCGGCACCGGACATGCTGGCGCTGATCAATCACTTCAAGGGCACGCAATTGTTGTCTCCGCCGCAAGCACTACGGTACGACTGTATTCAGTCATACCCGGACCTGCGCGACATAAAGGCCCAGGAATCCGCCAAAAGGGCGCTCGAAATCGCCGCTGCCGGCGGACATAACCTGCTGCTATCCGGGCCGCCCGGCGCGGGCAAATCGATGCTCGCACAGCGGCTTCCAGGCATCCTGCCGCCGCTATCGCCGGCCGAAACGCTCGAAGTCTCGATGATCCATTCCATTTCGGGCACCCTGCCCGAGGGCGGCCTGATGACGGAGCGCCCGTTTCGCGACCCGCACCATTCCGCGTCACTGGCTGCGTTGGTCGGCGGCGGCGCGCGCGCCAGGCCCGGCGAGGTGTCACTGGCCCACCGCGGAGTGCTGTTTCTCGACGAATTGCCCGAGTTTTCCCGGCAAACCCTGGAATCCCTGCGCCAGCCGATCGAGAGCGGCCGCGCGGTCGTGGCCCGGGCCAACCACCATGTGGCCTATCCGGCCCGTTTCCAGCTGATTGCGGCCATGAACCCCTGCCGATGCGGCCATCTCGATGATCCCGGCCTGGCCTGCTCCAGGGCCCCGAAATGCGCCACGGACTACCAGGCACGGCTGTCCGGGCCGCTTCTGGACCGGATCGACCTGTATGTCGAGGTCCCCGCAGTTTCCGTTGCCGACCTGGCTCTGCCGCCGGCCGCCGAAGGCAGCGCCGAGATCGCCGCCCGGGTCGCCCGGGCCCGCCAGCTTCAGACCGAGAGATATGACGGTACTACTGTGCTCACCAACGCAGAGGCCGACGGGGAATTGCTCGAATCTGTGGCGACGCCTGACGCGGAAGGCCGAGCACTGCTTGTGGAAGCCGCGGATAAGCTGAAATTGTCCGCCAGGGGCTACCACCGGGTGCTCCGGGTGGCCCGGACACTGGCAGACCTTGATACCGCTAATTCGGGCGCAGAATCGGCAGCAATTGCTAGGCACTACATTGCGGAAGCCCTTAGCTACCGCAGGGTAGTGCCTTCGAGGTAGTGCTTATTGTTGGTTTCATGAGCGGATCCAAATCAAGGCAAGAATAGGCCGCTCGGAGTTGCAAGAAGACAGCTCTGAAAATGACATTTTGACCAACCGAAATTCGAAGATACTTATCCATCCGCATTCGGCGCCTCCGACCGCACGGAATTCCCGCCGTCTAAAGAGCCTCCAGGGTCATAAACAGCACGCACTACCTTCCCACAACCCCTATCCACCAAGGGGTAGTGCTGCCTTGGTAGTACAAAGTACGACTTTACTTGAGAGGCTTGTGAAACAACTTCGGATGGCTTCCGCCGCACGATTGTATGCAGGCCCGCCCAGCAATGCGCCGGCAACGCGATAGATGCTAGATCGCCGTCCCCACGAGGCTACCGATCGCGGCCGTGAGGGCCATCGCGAACGCACCCCACAGGGTCACGCGCGCCGTCGCGCGCGCGACGGGGGCACCGCCGACCTTGGAGGAAATCGCCCCCAGCAACGCCAGGCTCGCCAGCGAGGCGATGGACACCACCGGTATGGCCTGACTCACAGACACCAATGCCACGGCAATCAACGGCAAACCGGCGCCGATGGAGAACGTCGCAGCCGAGGTCACGGCAGCCTGCAGGGGGCGTGCCGCACCGGTGTCATGCATTCCCAGTTCGTCACGGGCATGGGCGCCTAGCGCGTCATGGGCCGTCAGCTGGGTCGCGACCTCCATCGCCAACGCCGGCTCGAGACCGCGGCCCTCATAGACTTCGGCCAGTTCCGCCAGTTCTTCGTCCGGCGACGCCTCCAGCGCCAGGCGTTCGGTCTCGAGATCCGCGCGCTCCGTGTCGGATTGGGAGCTGACCGAAACATATTCGCCGGCCGCCATCGCCGTCGCGCCGGCCACCAACCCGGCAATACCGGCAATCAGAATGGTCTCCCGGTCCGCGGCGGCGGCCGCGACACCGACGATCAGGCTCGCCGTCGAGACGATGCCGTCATTCGCGCCCAGAACGGCGGCCCGTAGCCAGCCAATCCGATGGACGTAATGATGTTCTGTGTCATCACCATGATGGCTCATCACAAACTGATCCCTGTTGCTCCGGTGCCGACCCTGCCGGCGGCACGTTCTCGTTCTAGTCATAAACCGACGCGTTGTTTACGGTAACCCTTCGGCCTCTGCCTTTGTACGGAGACATCATGTCCGCTTTGACCAACCATCACGGTTCGCAGGAAGCGTTGATCGACGGGTTCAGCCTTTATGCGCCGCCGCCGGCGTTCTACGAGAGCCCCTATCCCTATTACAAGGCGCTGCGCGAACTCGACCCGGTGCACGAGAACCCCGACGGTTCCTTCTACCTGACGCGCTACGAAGACGTGCGCCGCGTCTACCGGACCAAGGGCATGACGTCCGACAAGACCGAGATGTTCACGAAGAAATACGGGCCGGGCCCGCTTCTGGAACAGCACACCACGTCAATGCTGTTCAGCGACCCGCCCTACCACACCCGCATTCGCAACCTCCTGCGCCACGCGTTCACGCCCCGCGCCCTGCAGCAGCTCGAATTCCGGGTGGTCGAGCTCGTCGACAGCCTGATCGAACGCTGCCGCGCCGACGGCGGGATGGACCTCGTCCTGGATTTCGCGTTCCCGCTGCCGGTGGAGGTGATCTGCTCCATGCTCGGCATCGACGGGAGCGAACGCGAGAGGCTGCAGGAATGGTCACGGGAAATCCTGACCCCCCTGGAGCCGACGGCAACGCCGGACATGATCGCGGCCGGCAACCGCGCGGTCAGCGAGTTCACGGCCTTCCTGCGCGACCTTCTCGCAGAGAAGCGGCGGAACATGTCGCGCGGCGTACGCGTCGGAGACATCCTGGAGGATCTGATCGAATCCCAGGAGTCCGAGGACGATCCGCTGACCGAGGACGAGCTCGTCCAGAACTGCATCCTGCTGCTCAACGGCGGCCACGAGACGACGACGAACCTCGTGGGCAACGGAATGAAGGCAATGTTCGACAATCCCGATCAGCTGCAGAAACTGCGCGACGACCCGTCACTGATCGCGGGCGCGATCGAGGAAATGCTGCGCTTCGACAGCCCGCTGCAGATCGGCAACCGCGGCATCGCCGAACCGTTCGAGGTCGGCGGCATCACGCTCGCGCCCGGCACCCAGCTGCTCACGAGCATCGGCGGCGCCAATCGCGACCCGGACGCCTTCGACAATCCGGATGGTTTTGACATCACGCGCACGCCCAACAAGCATCTGGCGTTTGCCGCCGGCATCCACGCCTGCATTGGCGCGCCGCTCGCGCGCATGGAGGGCACGATCGCCATCGGCAAGCTGGTCGCCGCGTTCCCGAACCTGCAACGCACCGGCCCCATCAGCCGCGGCGGCCGGGCCCGGTTTCGTGGCCTGACCAGCATGCCCGTATCGATCTAGGCCGGTCACCCGGCGAGACGGTCCGGCAGGGGAATAGGCAGATGCGGGAGGTCCAGATAGAATCATCCCCCTGAGTTTTGCAGACACAAGGCACAGACGAGGCGGAAAAACCCATGACCACCCTGCCAGTCCTGGACATCGGCCCCTATCTCGCCGGCGAGGGAGGCGCGCGCGCGCGCCTGGCCGACGAATTGCGCGACGCGTGCGAGAACACCGGCTTCTACTTCATGATCAACCACGGCATCCCGCAGGAGCTCATCGACCTGGCGTTCAACGAAGCGGGCCGGTTTCATGCGCTGCCCCTCGAAACGAAGCAGCGCCTGAAGCAGAGCCAACACTATGTCGGCTATGTTGGCCACGGCGGCACGCGGGTCGCGGTCGACGATGAGGCGGAGCGGGGCGAGGAATTCGCGAACCGCAAGAACAGACCCGACCTGCACGCCGCCTATCACATCAATAGCGATTTCCCGGCCAACCACGCCCGGTGCACGGCGGGCGAACGCTTCTACATCCCCCAGCCCTGGCCGGACGAAGACGACCTGCCGGGTTTCCGGGAGAACATCCAGACCTACTACGCCGCCGTGTACGGCCTGGGCCGCAAGTTGCTGCCGGTCTATGCAACCGCGCTCGGGGTCCCGACGGATTATTTCGACCCGCATTTCGAGGATGCGCTGGCCTGGCTGCGAATGATCCACTATCCGAGGGTCGAGCACCGCGTCGAGAACCAACTCGGGGTCGGCGCGCACACCGATGCGGGCTTCCTGACCTTCCTGCCGCAGACCGAGGTGGCGGGACTGGAGGTGCAGCTCCCGAGCGGCGAATGGATCACCGCGCCGAAGGTGCCCGGTTCCTATGTGATCAATGCGGGACAGATGCTTCGGCGCTGGAGCAACGACCGGTGGCTAGCGAGCCCGCACCGGGTGATTTCGCCGGACGGCGACCGGGATCGATACTCGATCCCGCTGTTCTTCAACCCCGGCGCGCAGGCGACTATCACCTGCATCCCGGGCGCCGACGGGGAAGCGATCACCCACGAACCGATCAGCTACAACAACTTCCTCGACTGGTATCTCGCCAACGCTTACAAGGCGGCCGCCAATTCACGGGTCGATGCGGCCTAGGGCCGGGTCGCCGGGTACATTATTTCGAAAGGACACTTGAACATGTCGGACATCTACATCGTCGGCGTCGGTATGACGCCGTTCGGCCGGTTTCTCGATCGCCCCATCAAGGAGATGACCCGCGCGGTCGTTACCGACGCGCTGGCAGATGCCGGCGCGCAGGTTGCCGACATCGAGGCGGCCTGGTTCTCCAACGCCGCCCAGGCCATCCTCGAAGGGCAGGGCTCGATCCCCGGCGAGATCGCGCTGCGCAACATGGGCATCCAGGAAATCCCGGTCACAAATGTGGAGAATGCCTGCGCCAGCGCGTCGACCGCGCTCGACATGGCCGCCACCTGGCTGGAGGCCGGGCGCGGCGGGGTCGCGATTGCCGTGGGTGCCGAAAAGATGTTCCACGAGGACCGGGCGAAGATGTTCTCCGTGTTCGACGGCGGCTGGGATGTCCACGACGTGGCGGCCGCGACCGACCGGCTGCTGGCAATGGGGCAGGGGGTCGCCGACCCGGATGGAGAAGAAGACACCGGCCAGCGCAGCGTCTTCATGGATGTCTATGCCGCCCTCGCCAAGTTCCATATGAAATCCTTCGGCACCACCCAGGCGCAGCTCGCCGCCGTGGCCGCCAAGAACCACGCCCATTCCGCCCACAACCCGCTGTCTCAGTACCGCGAGGCGATGACCGTCGACGAGGTGATGGCCGCCCGCAAGGTCAGCTGGCCACTCACCCTGCCAATGTGCTCGCCCATCTCCGACGGCGCGGCGGCGGCTATTCTGTGCCGAGAAGAGGAACTCGACCGCTTCGACCGGTCCCGCGCTGTAAAAATCCATGCGACCGCCCTGCGGACCGGCTCCGACCGCGACCCCCAGGAATTCGACCGGCACATCACCCACCTCGCAGCCCGCGATGCCTATGCGCGCGCCGGCCTGGGCCCGGAAGACATGCATGTCGCCGAAGTTCATGACGCGACCGCGTTCGCGGAGATCCAGCAGGTCGAGAATCTCGGCTTCTGTGACTTCGGGGAGGGGGGCGCACTCACCGAGAGCGGCGCCACCAGCATCGGCGGCCGGATACCGGTCAATCTCTCAGGCGGGCTCGAATCCAAGGGCCACCCGGTGGGCGCCACCGGCCTCGCACAGGTGTTCGAACTGACAACCCAGCTGCGCGGCGAGGCGGGCGCACGGCAGGTTGCGAACGCGAAGTTCGCAATCGCGGAAAACGGTGGCGGGTTCCACGGCATCGAAGAGGCCGTCGCCTGCGTCACCATCCTCGGCCGGACCTAGCCCCGAAGCGTTAGAATACTGCCCATATATTGCGCAACATAAGCTGCAGCAGATAAGAATGCTGCGTTGCACAATATGTGTTGTAGGCCTCTGTTTTTCCTGATACTTACTCCATTGTGCGCTGCAATAATATAAGCATCAGGTGCACGGGGGCGACGCCGTTCTCAAACCCGATGACGGAGTCAGCTATGACCACGGAAAACAATAAAAACACCGACCTTGCCAATGTTTGGGATACGTCGGCCGACCTCACGCCCGAAATGATCAACGATATCTGCCGCGACGCCGAACAGTTGCGCGCCGAGGCGACACATAAGGGTATTGTGGCGGCTTGCCGCGCCCTGCGCCGCGCGATTGCGGCGATCGGCCATGTCGTGTTCACGAGTGAAGCCCGCCGCCACGCCTAGGCCGGACCACTGAAAGTCGATGCGGAGCCGGTCATAGGCCGGCTCCGCACCAATTTCCCCCGAATGACCCCGCAATTGCCCTGGCCCACCGTCGCCAGCGCGGGCGCATCATCTGTCTTGCCTTTTGTGCGCTGCACAATTAGCGTTCTGGCCGAAACAGCGCCAGCACACGGGTGAACCCGGGAAAACCCGGGCCTTGCTGGGCCAAGCTGGGAACAAACCCGGGCGAATATCCGGGCAGAATCCTGTCGGGGGACAGTCACGATGAGCACATCATCACAGGACGGGGCGCCAGCCCGGCGCATTGGTGTTCCGGAAATTCGCGCCCGCAAGGGCGGCGAGCCGATCGTCAGCCTGACGGCCTATACCGCGCCCATGGCGGAAGCGCTCGACCCGCATGTCGATTTCCTGCTGGTCGGCGATTCCCTCGGCATGGTGCTGTACGGCTTCGAGTCCACGCTCCCGGTGACCCTGGACATGATGATCGCCCATGGTGCCGCCGTGGTGCGGGGCAGCAAACGCGCCTGCATCGTGGTCGACATGCCGTTCGCGACCTATGAGGCGTCACCGGCCGCCGCGTTCGAGGCCGCGTCGCGGGTCATGACCGAGACCGGCTGCGCGGCCGTCAAGCTCGAAGGCGGGGTCGCCATGGCCGAGACCATCGCGTTTCTCGTCGCCCGGGGCATCCCGGTGCTGGCCCATATCGGGCTGACCCCGCAATCGTCGAATACATTCGGCGGCTTCCGCGTGCAGGGGCGCGACGAGGCCCGCGCCCAACAGATCCGCGACGACGCTGTGGCCGTCGCCGCGGCGGGTGCTTTCGGCGTGGTGATCGAGGGCGTGCCCGAGACACTCGGACGCGACATCACCGCCAGCATCGACATCCCGACCATCGGGATCGGCGCGTCACCGGCGTGTGACGGTCAGATCCTGGTGACCGAGGACATGGTCGGACTGTTCGGCGCCTACACACCGAAATTCGTCAAACGCTACGCAGAACTGAACCCCCAGATCGAGGCGGCCGCCGTGGCCTACGCCGGCGACGTCCGCGCCCGCACGTTCCCGGGGTCCGAACATTGTTTCGGCGACGCGAAGCCATCGGGCGACTGAGGGGCACGACGCATGTCTGACCCCACCGCGCCGAACCTCGTCATCGTCCGGTCCGTCCGCGAGCTGCGCGAAGCCGTCGCGGGCTGGCGGCGCGTCGGCGAGACCGTAGGGCTGGTGCCCACGATGGGCGCCCTGCACACGGCCCACATGGCGTTGGTCGATGAGGCCCGCAAACACGCCGACCGGGTGGTGGCGACCATCTTCGTCAACCCGACCCAGTTCGGCCCCGACGAAGATTTCTCGAGCTACCCGCGGCGCGAGGCGCGCGACATCGAGACCCTGCGCACCCACGGTGTGGACCTGTTGTTCGCGCCGGGTGTCGAGGACATGTACCCCGCCGGATTCGAAACAAACGTCAACGTGCCGGACATCAGCCAGGGGCTGTGCGGCGACCACCGGCCCGGCCACTTCGCGGGTGTCGCGACCATCGTCACGAAGCTGCTGCTGCAGGCGCTGCCCGATTGTGCGGTGTTCGGCGAAAAGGACTACCAGCAGCTCCAGGTCATCCGCAGGCTCGCGCTGGACCTCGACATCCCGGTCGCAATCATCGGCCTGCCGACCGTCCGCGAGGCCGACGGGCTCGCGGTCTCATCGCGCAACGCCAACCTGAGCCCGGCCGATCGCGCGACAGCACCCAAAATGCACGTGGCCCTCAAAGGCGTCGCGGCGCGGCTGCTGGCCGGTGAAACCGCGGCCGTTGCCTGCGCGGCGGGCCATGAGGCGCTCGCGGCGGCAGGATTCTCGCCGATCGAGTATCTGGAGGTGAGGGCGGCCGACACCCTGTTGCCGGCCAGTCAGGCGCCGGCGGGCACGCCCCTGCGCGCACTTGCCGCCGCCTGGCTGGGCGAGACCCGGCTTATCGACAATCTGCCGGTGGCGTAAGGGCCCGCGAAACTACTCGGGGTGCCTACTCGTGCGGCACGTCGCCCTGGATGACGATCCGGTGCATCAACCGGTGTTCGGTGTAGTCGAACAGCGCATAGTGCAGGGACAACCGGTTGTCCCAGACCGCGAGATCATTGGTCTGCCACTTGTGCCGGTAGTTGAACTCCGGCGTGCGCAGATAGTCGAACAGGTAGCGCAACAGAAAATCGCTCTCGCGGCGGTCCATATCCTTGATGAAGGCGGTCATGGACTCGTTGACGAACAGGCCCTTCTTGCCCGTCACCGGGTGCTTGCGCACCACCGGGTGCAACGCGGGCACATAAGCGGCGCGCTTGTCCCGCAGATAGTCGGTGCCCTTCTCGGCGTCATACATCTCCGGGCGGACAAACTCGCTATAGGGCTGGTAGGAGTCGTGATAGGCCCAGAGCCCGTCGACATGGGCCCGCATGCGGTCTGACAGCGCCTCATAGGCCGCCACCATGTTCACCCACACTGTATCGCCGCCCTGGGGCGGGATGTCCTTGGCGTAGAGCACCGTGCCCATGGTCGGCCGTTCGGTGCCGACGAAATCCGTGTGCCACAGGTCGCGGGTCACATGAGGCGGGTTGTCGGCGTCATATTCCAGGATGTCGATTTCCGGGTTTTCCTTGCTCTTCTCGAACCCGGAAACGGAAGAAGGCTGCGGCTCCCCGAAGCGGCGCGCGAACGCGACCTGCTGTTCGGGCGTGATGTCCTGATCACGAAACACGATCACGGTGCGGTCGAGCAGCGCCTCGTGGATCTCGTCGAACTGCCGGTTTGTCAGATTCTGGGAAAGATCGATTCCCTCGATGACCCCGCCGCAGGCCGGCGACATCTCGTGCAGATCAAAGCTCTCATAGGTCATTGCGTCTCTCCGTTTTCCTTGCGCTCATTTTCCACAGCCCGCGCGATCAGAGCAAGGGTCGGCTCACGCCCCGGACGGTTTGAGCATCGGGCCCAACGCCCTGCCGCCGAAGATGTGGACATGGAAGTGGGGCACTTCCTGGCCAGAATCCGTGCCGTGGTTTGCGAGGATGCGATAGCCGGGGTCGGCCAGGCCGAGTTCGCGCGCGACCTGGCCGACCGCGCGCATGAACCCGACGATCTCGGCGTCGGACGCGTTGGCCGTGAAATCCTCGTTCGACACATACGCACCCTTGGGAATCACCAGCACATGGGTCGGGGCCTGGGGGTTGATGTCGTGGAAGGCCAGCGCGTGGGCGTCTTCGAAAACCTTGTTACACGGAATCTCGCCACGCAGAATCTTCGCGAAGATGTTCTCGCGGTCATAGGTCATGTCGTAGGTCATATCGGAGTCGCCTCAACCCTTCCGGTTGGCTTTCTCGTCGAGCCCGGACATCCCCTGGCGTTCGGCCAGCTTTGCCCAGACATCGGCCGGCCGCACGCCCGCATCGGCCCACAGCACGCACAAATGATAGATCAGGTCGGCGCTCTCGGCCGCCAGCGCGTCGGGGCCCTCGCTGAGGGCCGCGACGATGGACTCGACGGCCTCCTCGCCGACCTTCTCGGCAATCTTGCCGGTGCCCCGCGCCAGAAGCTGCGCGGTATAGGACGAGTCCGGATCCGCGCCGCGCCGCGATTCGATCACGGCGTAGAGCGCGTCGACGATTTCCGCATTTGGTTTGTCGGCCATCACGCGTCTTCCTTCTTGCTGTCCTCGGACGTCACCGGCCGCACCGGGACCCCCGCCGCCGCCATATGCGCCTTCGCCTCGCCCAGCGAATGCTCGCCGAAATGAAAGATCGAGGCGGCGAGCACGGCGGAAGCATGACCATCGCGTGCGCCCTCGACAAGATGGTCGAGCGTGCCGACGCCGCCCGAGGCGATGACGGGAATGGAAATCGCATCGGAAATCGCCCGGGTCAACGCCACGTCGAAGCCCGACTTGGTGCCGTCCCGGTCCATCGACGTCAGCAGGATCTCGCCCGCGCCATAGGCCTCCATCCGCTGGGCCCATTCCACCGCATCGAGCCCCGTCGCGTTGCGCCCGCCATGGGTGAAGACCTCCCATTTGCCGGCCACGCCCGCGGACTCAACCGCCTTTGCATCGATCGCCACGACGATACATTGGGTGCCGAACTTCTCGGCCGCGGCGCGCACGAAATCGGGATCGTTCACCGCCGCCGTGTTGATCGACACCTTGTCGGCGCCGGCCAGCAGAAGCCGGCGAATATCCTCGACGGTCCGAACGCCGCCACCCACGGTCAACGGCATGAAGCAGGCCTCGGCCGTCCGCGCGACCACGTCGAAGATGATGGCGCGGTCCTCGTGGCTGGCCGTGATATCGAGGAAGCACAGCTCGTCGGCCCCGGCCCGGTCGTAGATCTGCGCCTGTTCCACCGGGTCACCCGCATCGCGCAGGCCGACGAAGTTGACGCCCTTCACGACGCGCCCGTCCTTCACGTCGAGGCAGGGGATGATCCGCACTTTCAGCATCAGGCATCCCCCCGAAGGCGCGCCAGCGCCGCCGCCAGGTCGATCCGCCCGTCATAGATCGCACGACCCGAGATGACGCCCGCCACGCCGTCGGCCTCGTGGGGCAGAAACGCCTCGACGTCGGCCAGTGACGAGACCCCGCCCGAGGCGATCACGGGGATCGAGATCGCCCGCGCCAGCGCCACGGTCGCATCCACGTTCGGGCCCTGCATCGCGCCGTCGCGATCGATGTCGGTATAGATCAGCGCCGCGACCCCGGCGTCCTCGAAACGCTGCGCCAGCTCGTCCGCCGCGAGGTCCGACGTCTCGGCCCAGCCCTCGACCGCGACCCGGCCGCCGCGCGCATCGACGCCGACGGCGACACGGTCGGGATAGGCCTTGCAGGATTCGATGACCAGCGCCGGGTCCTTGACCGCCGCGGTCCCCAGGATCACCCGGTCGACCCCGTCGGCGAGCCAGCCGGCGACATGGTCGGGGGTCCGGAGGCCACCGCCGAGCTGCACCTGGACACCCGCCGCGCGGGTGACGTCGAGGATACCGCGCACGGCATCGCCATTGACCGACTGCCCGTCGAAGGCGCCGTTGAGGTCGACGATATGGAGCCAGTCTGCGCCCGCGTCCACGAAAGCCCGCGCCTGGTCAGACGGGCTGTCGTTGAACACGGTGGCCGCATCCATGTCGCCGCGCAGCAGGCGCACGCACGAACCGTCTTTCAAATCGATCGCAGGAAACAGAATCATAGCCAACCTTCTGAGAGATCCCGATCAGAGATTCTTGGTGTAAAAATAGCCTTCAACATACTCGCCCGCCACGCGCGCATATCGCGGCAGGGTCCCCCAGCGCACATAGCCGCTTTCCTCATAGATCTGGATGGCGCGCTCCTGGGTCGCGCGCACGTCGAGATTGAGGACCGTGTAGGCCTCACGCCGGGCCAACTCCTCACACGCGCCCAGCATCCCCGGAGCCAACCCGTGGCCCCGCGCCCACGGCGCCACGAAGAAGGTCGAGACGTTGACGGCGAAGGATTGGGCCTCGCTGCTGGCGCGCGGCCGGTTGAGTTGCGCCGACCCTGCGATCACGCCATCGAGCCGGCCGACGAACACCGTACGCCCCGGCACCAGCAAATTGCCCCGCCAGTAGGCCTCCATCACGTCGCGCCGCGGCGGCGTCAGCCAGCCGAACCCACCGCCGCCGACGATCGCCGCCTCCGCCGCGTCGCAAAGGTCGGCCAGGTCATTGCCCCGGTACTCCGACAGCCGCTCGATCTGCGTGTCGGTCATGGGGCCCACCCCAGGAACGCCGTGATCAGCGCCAGGCCGGTCTGCTGGCTCTTCTCGGGATGGAACTGGGTCCCGATCATGTTGTCGCGCCCGACGGCCGCAGTGATCGCGCCGCCATAGTCGGTCGTGGCGAGCACATCGCCGACATTCTCCGCGGCCAGGTGATAGCTGTGCACGAAATAGGCATGCTGGTGCTGGCCGGAGAACCCGGCGAGCAGCGGGTGATTCGATGCCGCGATCTCGAGCTCGTTCCAGCCCATATGGGGGATCTTCAGCGCCGGGTCTGCGGGCGCAATCGGCACCACGTCGCCGGGAATCCAGCCGAAGCCCGGCGTCTCGCCATGCTCGAGCCCGCGGGTCGCCATCAGCTGCATGCCGACGCAAATGCCGAGAAACGGCTGCGCGCGATCGCGCACCGCGGTGTGGAGCGCGCCGAGCATGCCGTCACGCGCCGCCAGCCCATCGCGGCAATCGCGAAACGCGCCGACCCCGGGGAGCACCACCCGGTCGGCGCCGGCCACGATGTCGGCGTCCTCGGTGACGACAATCTCACGGGCCAGGCCGGCCTCGCGGGCCGCCCGCTCGAACGCCTTGGCGGCCGAGCGCAGATTGCCCGAGCCGTAGTCGATGATGGCGACCGTTTCCATGACCCTAGACGACCCCCATGATGTAACGCCGTTCCGCGTCGCGCAGGCGTCGCGCGGAAATAGCACCACGTTCCAGCACGTCGCGGCGCGCCAGAACATACCGGCGCCAGTCATTCGCCCACAGGCCCATCGCCGCCTGCAGCCCGAGCGAAAGCACGAGCTCCGCACCGTCGGCCAGGCCCGCGACGAGGGCGGCCCCGCTGACGGCAACCGAAAGAATGAGCAGCACGATCGCCGTGCGCCACATGCCGTGCCACAACGCCCAGAGCGGCCCGAACAGGAACGCGGGAATGCTGAAGCCTTCCTTGATCAAAATCGCATCGCCATCGGGCGCTGCCGACCAGGAGTTCGTGTGCACCGTGTAGATGTTCGTGCCCATGGTCTACGTCCTCGCCGCCCGGTCTTTTTGAACCTGATCTTCACGGGCCATCCGCAGCTTCAGCTCCGTCGTCGAGAACAGGCGCAGGTCCGGCAGGAAGGACTCCTTCCGCAGGAAGCGCACGTCGTGCCGGGTCACCGGGCCGACGAACATCAGCTTGTGGCTAACGCTGTAGCGCGCGAGCGCGACGCCGAACACCTTCTGCAGGATGTAGAACGTCAGATAGTGATTGTCGACGACGGCGCGCACCGGCTGGTCGGACCGGGCGACCACATGGATCAGGTCGAGATTGAACAGCTTGTCGCCGTTGACCGGCGAGTGGCGGTCGGGGCCATCGGAGAAGACAAAGTCATACGGCCGGTCGGGCAGGGACTCGTACTGCACCCCCCGGAAGCATTTGTAGAACCCGTCCCGCTTGGGGCTGTGGATCAGGTCCACCACCTCGCGGACCTCGTCGGGCAGGCGCGTGCCCGCCACCTCGAACCAGGATTTGTCGTCCTCCATCGAGGTCACCCGGCCCGGCTGGCCGCCATGTTCACTGCCGTCTTCTCGGGCGTTTTCCATCAGCGCGTAGGCCAGCACGACGGTCGAGATGCCGGTCCCGCATTCGAGGATCTCGCGCGGCCGGAACGCCCGCACCTGTTCGTACAGGGTGAGGTAGTCCGAGAACGACGCGCCGGTCACCGCGGTCCCGGCCGCGGCCCGGGTCATCAGGTCCCACAGGGGTGCATTCGCCCGCAGCACCGCCTCGGCACGCCGCGCACGTTTCGCAACCATGCCGTCGACCATCCATTTGCGGAAGCGGACGAGCGGGCCATAGGCGGCCGCGCTCACCGCCGTCGGCAGTGCGCCGGGCGTGGATTCGGACCGCCGCGCGGTCTCTGTCCCTGTTTCATTCATCGCGTACAACTTGCCGTAGGGCTACGAGGCCAACCAGCGACCTGTTTGGTCTTGGCTTGGTCCCAGCTTAATTCCAGCTTAATCCCAAACCTAATCTATGGAACCGCCCAGAACACCCTTGGTCGACGGCACATCGTCGGCGCGACGCGGATCGATCTCCACGGCAATGCGCAAGGCGCGGGCGAGGCCCTTGTAGCAGGACTCAATCATATGATGATTGTTCTCGCCATACAGCGTCTCGACATGCAGCGTCAGCCCGGCGGACTGTGCGAATGCCCGGTACCATTCCTGGAACAGCTCGGTGTCCATATCGCCCAGTTTCGGGCGCGTGAACGGCACCTTCCACACGAGGTGGGGGCGGTTGGACGCATCCAGCGCGACCCGGGTCAGGGTCTCGTCCATCGGCACCAGCGCGTCGCCATAGCGGCGGATGCCGCGCCGGTCGCCCAGCGCCTTGCTGATCGCCTCGCCGACGGCATAGCCGCTGTCCTCGGTCGTGTGGTGGAAATCGATGTGCAGGTCACCCTTCGCGCGCACCGTCAGGTCGATCAGGCTGTGCCGCGAGAGCTGCTCGAGCATGTGGTCGAGGAAGCCGATGCCCGTTTCCACATCATAGGCACCGGTGCCGTCGAGATTTACCGCGACGGAGATGTCGGTTTCCTTCGTCGTGCGCACGACTTCGGCGGTACGTCCTTCGCCGTCCTTGCGCCCCGGAAGCTCCTGAACACTCATGGTTTTTTCTCCTGCAGGCCCGTTTTGGGCCGAATGCGGCGCCTAGATAGCAGGCGCGGCCGCCCGGCGCCATCCCGCACCACATACCAATGCGCGTAAATCGGATTGGCGGATCAGGCGAACTTCGGCATCATACGTCAATTCGTCCACTTCATTACTTGCTTGCTCATGAACACCTTACCCGGACGCACCCGCGTCTTTTCCGATCAGGATTTTCTGCTCCGCGCCGGCGAGGACCCGGACGCGGGTTTCGTGATTGTCACGGGCCGCGTCGAGCTGCGCAACGCAACCGGCACTCTGCTGGGGGACGCACGCCAGGGCGACGTGATCGGCGCAGCGAGCCTGCTGTTCGGCGGACGACAGGATCTGAGCGCCATCGCCGCCGGGCCTGTCGAGGCCGTCATGGTGGATCGGGGCACCGTCGCGGCGGAGTTGGCGCGACACCCGGACATGGTGCGAAGGGCGGCGACCCAGTTGCTCGCAGGCCTGACGCTGGTGCCAGACGCAGAATCAGGAATTGAATCAGGAATTGAATCAGGAACTGACGCAGGAATGGTGTCACGCGTAGATTCAGACACCGAATCACCCCTCGATCAGCTCCTGCGCGAAGCCGACTCCAATGTCGTCTCCATCACCGGAAAGCGCACACGCAAGGCCACACATGCCGGCGATGTCGCCGAGATGGGCAGCTGGTCCACGATCTGGCTCAAGCCGGCCAGCGACGCGACCCGCAGCGGCATGCCCCGGCGCGGCGTCAAGATCAACGAGACGCCGTTCGGCGTCGGCCGCAAGCCCAAGCGCGGTGAGCAGACCCCGCGGACCGACATCGTCCTCCAGTTTCCCGACGAACGGCCCTACAACCTCTCGCGGAACCATTTCCTGATCGAGCTCGGGCGGCCAGGCCTGATGATCCGCGACGCCGGCAGCCAGCTCGGCACCGTGGTCAACGGCGAGCGGATCGGCCTCGACGAACCGCGCAATGTGATCCCGCTTCACATTGGCGCGAACGAGATCGAGGCCGGCGGCTACAACACGCCCTTCTCCTTTCTCCTCGAAATCCACGCCTGAGCACGGACTTGGGCCGCGCGCGACGGCCCATCGCGCACCCCGGCAGGGCTTGATCCCCACGCCTGCGGCCCCACATGGAAGGGCGGCGGCCATTGCGCCTGTCGCCCGGATGCGTCAGGACTCAGGGCCACCCCGACTGACCACCCCCTGACTGATCGCGGACCGCTACCATGAACACATACCAATCCGACGACCGCATCCCGTCCTGGCACGGCACCACGATCCTGTCCGTGCGCAAGGGCAACGATGTGGTGATCGCGGGTGATGGACAGGTCACCCTGGGACAGACCGTGATCAAGGCCACCGCGCGCAAGGTCCGCCCCCTGGGCGACGGCAGCGTCATCGCCGGTTTCGCCGGTGCGACCGCCGACGCGATGACCCTGTTCGAGCGGCTCGAGACGAAACTCGAACAATATCCCGGTCAGCTCACCCGCGCCTGCGTGGAGCTCGCCAAGGACTGGCGCACCGACCGGTATCTGCGCCGCCTCGAAGCCATGATGGCGGTCGCCAGCAAGGACACCTCCCTGGTCCTGACCGGCACCGGCGACGTGCTGGAGCCCGACGACGGCATCATCGCCATCGGGTCCGGCGGCAACTATGCCCTGGCCGCGGCCCGCGCCCTGGTCGACCAGGAAGACCTCACCCCCCGCCAGGTCGCCGAGAAGGCGATGGCCATCGCCGCCGACATCTGCGTCTACACCAACACCAACGTGACGATCGAAAGCCTATGAGCAATTTTTCCCCGCGCGAGATCGTTTCCGAGCTCGACCGTTTCATCATCGGCCAGGACGACGCCAAGCGCGCCGTCGCCATCGCCTTGCGCAACCGCTGGCGCCGCCAGCAGCTGACCGGCGATATGCGTGAAGAGGTATTGCCCAAGAACATCCTGATGATCGGCCCGACCGGCGTCGGCAAGACCGAGATTTCGCGCCGCCTGGCGCGGCTCGCCAACGCGCCCTTCATCAAGATCGAGGCGACCAAATTCACCGAGGTCGGCTATGTCGGCCGCGACGTGGAATCGATCATCCGCGACCTGGTCGAACAGTCGATCCTGATGACCCGCGAGGTCCGCCGCAAGGAGGTCGTCGCCCAGGCAGAGTTCAACGCCGAGGCCCGCGTGCTGGACGCGCTGGTGGGAGAGAATTCAGGCGAATCCACCCGCGCCTCGTTCCGCGAGAAACTGCGCGCCGGGGAGCTCGACGACAAGGAGATCGAGATCCAGGTGGCCGATTCCGGCGCCGGCGGCTTGCCGACCATGGACATCCCGGGCATGCCCGGCGGCCAGATGGGCATGATCAACCTGAACGACATGCTGGGAAAGGCGCTCGGCCAACAGACCAAGCCCCGCAAGATGACCGTTTTGGAAAGCTACGAGGTGCTGATCGCCGACGAGGCCGACAAGCTGCTCGACGATGAGAAACTGGTCCGCGAGGCGCTCAAATCCGTCGAGGATGACGGCATCGTCTTCCTCGATGAGATCGACAAGATCACGGCCCGCTCAGACCGGCAGGGCGCCGACGTCAGCCGCGAGGGCGTGCAGCGCGACCTGCTGCCGCTGATCGAGGGCACGACCGTCGTCACCAAGCATGGCGCGGTGAAGACCGACCATATCCTGTTCATCGCCTCGGGCGCGTTCCACCTGGCCAAGCCCTCGGACCTGCTGCCCGAACTCCAGGGCCGGCTGCCGATCCGGGTCGAGCTGAGCGCGCTGACCGAGAGTGATTTTGGCCGCATCCTGCGCGAGCCGGAGAACAGCCTGATCCGCCAGTATGTGGCGCTGATGGGCACGGAAGGCGTCACCCTCAACTTCACCGAAGGCGCGATCGATACGCTCGCGGAGCTGTCGGCGGTGATCAATCAGTCGGTGGAGAATATCGGCGCGCGGCGCCTGCACACGGTGCTCGAACGCCTGCTCGAAGAGATCAGCTTCTCCGCGCCCGACCGGGACGGCGAGGAGATCGAGATCGACGAGGCCATGGTCCGGGATCGGCTCGAGGAGCTGACCAAGAACGCCGACCTGTCGAAGTTCATTCTGTAGGCGCTTCGCGCGGGAACTGGACAAGATACGCGGATCAAGTCCGCGTATGACGAAACGGATTAGAACCGCGCCATCAAAAACCCCGTCATGCCCGGACTTGATCCGGGCATCTCATGCACAGCTTTCCCCGCTGCGTTGCGTCGTCGTAGACTGGCGCCAACCAATCAACACGCTTCAGGGGAAGACCAAGCCATGCAGATACCCACAAAGATCATCGATCTCTCGATGGCGCTCGACAACGACACAATCGTCGATCCCGAGATCATGCGCCCGAAGATCCAGTATGTGAGCCAGGCGGAGAACGCCGAGGCGATGGCCAGCTTCTTCCCCGGCATGAATGCCGTCGACCTGCCCGATGGCGAGGGCTGGGCCTGGGAGATCGTCACCCTGACGACCCACAACGGCACCCATATCGACGCGCCGTGGCACTATCATTCCCACGACAAGGACGGGAACCCGATGCAGACCATCGACGAGCTGCCGCTCGACTGGTTCTATCGCCCGGCCGTGAAGTTCGATTTCCGCGACATGCCCGACGGCTACATCGTCCAGGTGTCCGACATCGAGGCCGAGCTCAAGCGCATCGACTATGAGCTGCAGCCGCTGGACATCGTGCTCGTGAACACCAAGGCGTCAGAGTATTACGGCACCGAGGAATATCTCTCCCGCGGCATCGGCATGGGCAAGGAGGCGACGCTCTTCATGACCCGTGACCATGGCGTGCGGGTGACGGGCATCGACGCCTGGGGCTGGGACGCACCGTTCGCGCTGCAGCAGGAAAGCTATGCCCGCGACAAAGATGCGCTGGCGGTCTGGCAGGGCCACTGGGCCGGCATCGAGCAGCCCTACTGCCACATGGAGAAGCTGCTCAACCTGGAGACGCTGCCCGACCACGGCTTCATGGTCAGCTGCATGCCGTGGAAGATCAAGGGCGCGTCAGGCGGCTGGATCCGCTGCGTCGCGATGATGTTCGACTAAACGTTCGACATTACATATCCGAAAAGTTCGTAGGGGCGGGTTTCAAACCCGCCCCTTCTGCTTTTCGGGGGCAGGAATCAACCGACCAAACACACTCCGCCACTCCCGCTCTTTTTTAGTGCGTCATACCCGGGCTCGACCCGGGTATCTCGTCTCGGTGTCGGCGAGATGCGCGGATCAAGTCCGCGCATGACGGTACTAGGGAAAACACGGCACCCAACCACCTGCGTCATGCCCGGACTTGACCCGGGCATCTCGGCTAAGGTCTGCCCGAAAGGACCGATTCCATGTCGGGCGGCTGGGTCTACATTGTCACCAACAGACGCGACGGGACGCTCTATGTGGGCGTCACCTCAGATATTGCGCGTCGCGCCTGGGAACACCGCGAGGGCGTCGTCGAAGGGTTCACGCAACGCTACCGCCTGAAACGCCTCGTCTATGTCGAGACCCACAACGACATCCGTGATGCCATCCAGCGTGAGAAAACCATCAAACACTGGTCGCGTTCCTGGAAGACAGGCCTTATCGAAACAACCAATCCTGATTGGACCGATCTCTACGACACGCTGGTCTGAGACAGAGATGCGCGGATCAAGTGCGCGCATGACGGGTTTGTATTGGTCCACCACTAACCCCACTTGCGTCATGCCCGGACTTGATCCGGGCATCTCAACACGGTGTTCCGCCCCCCTAAAACAAATCCCCGCGGAGCCGCGCGAGAATCGCGACAGCGTCCTGTTCCGACAGATCGCGCACCTTCTCGGCCAGGGTGTTGGCGAGCTCCGTGTGGGTCGCGGTCAGGCCCGATGTGTCGACCGTGACCTTGGGGTGAGACAACGCGGCGAGCCGGTGCATCTCCTCGTAATCGTCCCAGATCAGGTTGAAATACTCGCAGATCTGCACCACCAGGGCTTCGGACGGGCGGCCGCGATAGCCATGTTCAAGAGACGATAAATACGCCGGTGACAGCTGCAGATCCGCCGCCATCGCCTTCAGGGTCAGCTTCCGTTCTGCGCGATACACCCGCACCTTCGCGCCGAACGGCGTCATCCTCTATCCCCACGCTTGCGGCGCAGCAGCACATAGAAGGCCCCGTCGCGGCCATGTTCCGGGCGCGCCGGGGTGAACGCCAGCACATGCGCCCGGCACGGCGGCTGGTTGAGCCACTGGGGCAGGCGCTCGCGCAGCACGCCCGAGCCCTCGCGCGACCCGCGCCCCGTAATCACCAGCACCATCCGGCGGCCGCTGGCAGCACTATCCGTAATGAAGCGGGTGAGGGCGTCCTGGGCGGCGTCCTGGTAGAGACCGTGCAGGTCGAGCCGCCCCTCGATGGGCAACTTCCCCCGTCGGAACCGTTCGGCGGTGCGTCGGTCGACACCCGCATAGTCGCTGGCGGCGATATCTGGCGGCGGGGTCGGCCGTGCGACAGGGCGCGGCGCAGCGACGGGCGGCGTGATCATTGGTTTACTTTTGACGGGTTTCTTCGCAGGCTTTGGCTTGGCCGCGACAGCCTTTTTCTCGGAGGGTTGCGGGCGCCGTCGCTTCAGGGGTGCGGCATCGGAGAGCGCGCGGCGAAACAAATCCGTATCGTCGTCGTCATCCGCCTTGTTGCCGTTTTTCTTGCCGGGCGCCGACATGACCGCGTTCAGCCGTTGTCCGCGCCGTCTTCGACGATGACGATGTGCAGCCGCCGGGGGCCATGCGCGCCAAGCAACAGGGTCTGCTCGATGTCGCCCGAGCGGGACGGGCCGGTGACGAAGTTCACTGTGCGTGGCGGCAGGCCGCCACGGCCCGAATCCGGATCGGCCGCCAGTTCGCGCACCGCATCGAACACGTCTTCATAGGATTTGACGACCCGGCTGGCCGGCAGCACCACGACATGGGTCTCGGGGACGAAATTCAGGGTCGACGGGTGGGCCGGGCCGGAATACATCGCCAGCGTGCCGGTCTCGGCCACGGCAGACGGCGCCGAGGTGATGCTCACCTGATCGGGCTCGTCGGGCACGCCCCGGCGAATTTCGAGCAGCGAATTCTCGGCCCAGGGCGCGGCATCCAGATCCGTGTCCGGCGCCATCACCACTTCTGACGGCAGGTTCGCACCGCGCAGATAGTCGGCGACCGCATCGGGCACGTCGGCCATGTCCGACACCCGCGTCGTGGTTGCGAAGACCTTCTGGGCCATGGTCTCGAACAGATCGACCAGGCCGGCGTGATCCGTGTCGGTTCGTGCGGGCACGATGTTGCGCTTGTGCCCGGCGATCCGCGCACGGAGCGTCTCCGCCGTGGCTTCGTCGACGGGTCCGTCCCGGCCGCGCGAGCGGCGCAGGGAGGAGAGGATCTGATCCCGACCGTTGCTGGAGTCGTCACTCATCAGGCGCGCTCCCCGGATTTCCAGCGGGACTGAAAAGTGCGCCCCTGGGGTGCGGGCAGTTCGCGATACTTGGTCCAGCCCTTGGCCAGCGGCAGCGACGAGAGACGCCCGCGCTTGCGGCCCATCCAGGACAGCATCCGCATCTGCAGGCCCGTCGCCATCTGATACAGCCGCGGCCGGCGGGCGAAGAACGCCCACACGCCGAGGCCAACCCGGGCCGAGCCCGGCGAGAGATGGCTCTCGAATTCCCGTTCACGCCAGTGGCGCATCATCTTCGGCAGCGGGATGTGCATCGGGCACACTTCCTCGCAGCGGCCGCAGAAGGTCGAGGCGTTGGGCAGATGCCCGGCCTCGTCGACGCCGATCAGCCCCGGCGACAGGACCGAGCCCATCGGCCCCGGATACACCCAGCCGTAGGCGTGGCCGCCGACCGACTGGTAGACCGGGCAGTGGTTCATGCAGGCACCGCAGCGAATGCAGCGCAGCATCTCCTCGAACTCGGTGCCGAGCATGTCGGTGCGGCCGTTGTCGAGCAGGACCACGTGATACTGCTCGGGCCCGTCCGGGTCTTCTTCGCGCTTCGGGCCCGTCGAGAGCGTCGTGTAGCTGGAGAATTCCTGACCTGTGGCCGAACGTGCCAGCACCCGCAAAATGGTGGCCGCGTCTTCCAAGGTCGGCACGATCTTCTCGAGGCTCGCCAGCACGATATGCACCTTGGGGATCAGCTGCGACAGATCGCCGTTGCCCTCGTTGGTGACGATGATCGAGGATCCGGTCTCGGCGATGAGAAGATTCGCCCCGGTGATCCCGACCTCGGCCTCGAAATATTTCTTGCGCAGAATGGTACGCGCTTCGTCGAGCAGGCTCAGCGGTTCCTCGAGCACCCGATCGGGATCGAGCTCGGTGTGGTTCTCGCGGAAGCTCGTCTCGACCTGGGCCTTGGTCAGATGCACGGCCGGCGCGATGATGTGGCTCGGCAGTTCGCCGCGCAGCTGGATGATGTATTCGCCGAGGTCCGTTTCGATCGGGCGAATGCCGTCGGCCTCGAGCGCCTTGTTGATCTCGATCTCCTCGCCGATCATCGACTTGCCCTTGTTGACCTGCTTGGCGTCAACCGACCGGCAGATGTCGAGGACGATCCGCTGCGCATCCGCCGCCGTGCGCGCCCAATGCACATGGCCGCCGGACTCGCGGACCTTTTCCTCATAGGCCTCGAGATAGAAATCGAGATGTTCGAGGGTGTGGTCCTTGATGTCCCGGGCCTGGTCACGCAGGTCGTCGAACTCGGGCAGATTGTCCCGCGCCGTTGCGCGGCCATCGACGAAGTGACCCCGCGCCTTGTTGAGGGCGGCCTGCAGATCCTCGTTGGCGAGCTGATCCCGGGCGTTGTTCTTGAAGTTGCGGCTTGTGGAATGAACGGTCATGAGGCTCAGCCCTCGCCCTTTTGTGGCTCACCGATGGCCGGCTCATCGCCCATCCCGGCCAATACCTCGGCGACGTGGCGCACGCGCACATTCGCGCCGTCGCGCTGCAGCTTGCCTGCCATGTTCATCAGGCAGCCCATGTCGCCGGCCAGCAGGGTCTCGGCACCCGTGGCGACGATCTTGTCCATCTTGTTGGAGACCATGTTGTTGGAGATATCCGGATACTTCACACAGAAGGTGCCGCCGAAGCCGCAGCACACATTGGAATCCTCGAGCTCACGCAAATGCAGACCCTCGACGCCGTCCAGCAACGCACGCGGCTGTGCATGGATGCCCAGCTCGCGCAGCCCCGAGCAGCTGTCGTGATAGGTGACGGTGCCCGCGAACGCCGCGTCGACGGCCTTGATCTCGAGCACGTCGGTCAGGAATGAGATCAGCTCATGGGTGCGTTCGCCGAGCGCGGTGGCGCGGGCCGCCCAGTCCGGGTCGTCGGCCAGCAGCTCGGGATAATGTTTGGAGATCATGCCGGCGCACGAACCCGACGGGGCGACCACATAGTCGAAGCCCTCGAAGGCGGCGATCACCTGGCGGGCGATCGCGATCGTGTCGCCCTGGTCGCCGGAATTGTAGGCAGGCTGTCCGCAACAGGTCTGCGCCTCGGGCACCTCGACGGTACATCCGGCGTCCTGCATCAACTTCACCGCCGCAAAACCAACGCTCGGCCGGAACAGGTCCACCAGGCAGGTTACGAACAGCGCCACGCGCGGGCCGTCGCTCATCGCATTCTCCTTGATTTCCATCCTGTTTAGCACATTCCGCGCGCCGTCCAAGATGGCCGGGGAGGGTGATCTAGAGCCCGCTCAGCCCGGCACTGGCTCGCCACTAGCTTAACGGCACCAGCGCGCGCGGCACGAGGATATAATAGGCGCCCCGGCTCTTCATGCGGCCGGCCTTGTCGAGCGCGTTGCGGCCGGTCCCCCAGTAGAAATCACCGCGCACCGCGCCCCGTATGGCGTTGCCCGTATCCTGCGCCAGCATGAGGCGTTGCAGGCGCTGTTCCCCGTCCGGATGCTCCGCATCCAGCCAGACCGGCACGTTCAGCGGGACATGCTTCGGGTCGACCGCCATGGACCGTTCGGCGGTCAGGGTCACACCCGCAGCGCCCGTCGGCCCATCGCCATCGATCTCGCGGAAGAAAATAAATCGCCGGTTCACCGCCAGGGTGTCGCGCATGATCTTCGGGTTCGCCTCGAGCCAGGCGCGGATGTCTTCCCATCCCGCGCGCCCGGCGCTCAGCTCGCCGCGCTCGATCAACCAGCGCCCGACGGACCCGTAATTGTGGCCATTGTGCCCGGCAAAGCCGATCCGGGTGCGCGTGCCGTCGGGCAATGCGGCGATCCCCGAGCCCTGCACCTGCAGGATGAACACATCGAGGATGTCGCGTGCCCAGAACAGAACATCGGCGGTCTGGTTGATCGCCCCCGCCTCGATCTCGCCGCGCTGGCGATAGGGGACCAGCCGGCCGCCCTCGACCCGGCCGACGACGCTGCGGCCCTTGAGGGCCGGATCGAACGCCTCGAGCCGGACCGACACATGGTCGCGCGGCAGCGCATAGATCGGCTCGTGATAGATCGGCGTGCGCTCGCGCGACGCCTCGATGATCGGCTCGAAATATCCGGTAAACAGGCCCGGGTCATCGGTCTTGCCCTGAACCCGGAGCGGAACCAGATTGGCCTCGATGAAACCGCGCAAGGCGGCGGAATCACCCGCAGCAAGATCTGCCAGCCCGGCACATACCGGCCGCCAGTCCGCAACTGTCCCCGCCACATTGCCCGAGCCAGGGCCGATATTCTTGCCGTCAGGCTGGGACGCCATGCGCGAGCAGGACTGCCGCCAGGCCGGAAGCGCTTCAGCCAGCGCGTCCGCATCCCATCCGGGCAACGTGTCGAAGGCTACGGGCGTGTAGGTGGTGGCCGTATCCGGCGCCGGGGTCTTCCCGGTCTCGCAGGCCGCGAGCGCGATCATGCCGGCGAGCAGCACGACGGGCTTGATGGAAAATCGGGTCTTCGAGACATTTCGCGCGGCAAACACCGGCGTCAGGCTCAGTTCGGCGCTTCGGTTGCGACGAGCGTCCAGTTCGGATTGCGCGAACGGGTGTTGCGCGCAAAGGTCCAGATGTCGGTCACCGTCGAGACCTTTGTGGGGTCGCCCGACACCGGCTCACCCGCCGCATCGCGCACCACTTCGATCTGTTCCGAGACGATCTTCGCGGTTACGAACGCCACGCGACCGTCCATGGTGGCCTCGAGCACTTCGGCCTCACGAATGCCGACGAGGGTCATTTCCATCGTCTCGCTGCGCGATTCGCGATCGACGATGGCGCCGGCGAAATTCTCGTAGACCTCGTCGCTGAGCAGCGGCCGCAGGGTCTCGCGATCGCCATTGGCGAAGGACGTGACGACCATCTCGAAGGCCATGCGAACGCCCTCGACGAATTCACTCACGGAAAAGGCCGAATCTGCGGCCTGAATCGCCTTCAGACCGTCGGTGGCCGGCGCGCCATCTGGAATGTCGCTGGGGGTGTCGCTTTGCGCATCGTTTTGGCCGCTGCGGTCGGGAAGGCTGACGACCGTCCCGTCGTCACGCCCTTCGGGCGCCTCGGGCTGGCCCGTGCCGTCGCGGCCAGCATAGGGATCGGTGGGTGGGCGTTCGTTGCCTGTCCGCTTGCCCAATACGCTGCGCAGGCGAAACACCAGGAAGGCCGCTACCATTGCCAGAAGGATAATGTCTAAGAATGCCACGCGCCGTCCGTTCCGCAGTCGGTTCTATTGATGGGCCGCCCCTGGAAGATCGCGAAACATTGCGAATGCGATCAGAAGCGGGTTGCTCGCCGTCTAAACCGTACCAACATTACGTTCTTGTCCCGCCTGATACCAGCGGCGGTTGCAAGGCCGGTCCCCCGGCGGTGCGTTGTCTGGTATCTCCTAGATAGGGGTAACACGATGAAAGAACAAGAATGCCCATCCTGATTCTCTTCCTGTTCATCGGCATTCCGTTGATCGAGATCTACCTGTTCATCCAGGTCGGCGGTTCGATCGGCGTCTGGCCGACGATCGGCCTCGTCGTTCTGACGGCGTTCATCGGGACCGCGCTCCTGCGTCAGCAAGGGATGGCGACCCTCGCCCGCGCGCAGGCCGAGCTCGACCAGCAGAAGCTCCCCGTGCGCGAGCTGTTCGATGGTGTCTGCCTCCTGGTCGGCGGGCTCCTCCTCCTCACGCCGGGGTTTCTGACCGACGCGCTCGGCTTCGCGCTGTTGATCCCGCCTCTTCGTTTTGTTCTCGGCCGCGGGGTCTGGGCGGCGCTGGCCCGCTCACGCAACGTTCATTTTTCCGTGCACGGCGCGACGGGCGCCGGTTTCGATCGGGGGTCGGGTTCACAGCCAGGACCCGGTCCCGGCGGGCCGGTCATCGACGGCGAGGAGTTCGGCGTACGCAAGGACGACGAACACAATGACGGCGACCGCAACCCGTCCGACCCGCCGCCACGCATCGGCAGCGGTCGCTAGGCCCACCCCCGGGCCCACCCCCGGAACCACCCCCGAAATCAGGGCCGGACCGGGTTGATTCTCCGCGGACGCGGTTGTCCCGCAGCGCTTGTCCGTGTTAGCCAATGCGCGAATTTCAACCCCCGCGCTGTTGCGCGCACTTCAGAACGATATGGAAACGCCATGAGCGACGAAAACGCAGCACCGGAAAAGCCGCTGAGCCTCGACGGTACGGACGCCGGCGGCGCGCCGATGATGATTGTGAACGCCCAGTATGTGAAGGATCTCTCGTTCGAGAACCCGAACGCGCCCCAGTCCCTGAACCAGCAGGGCGGTGAGCCGAACGTACAGATCGCCATCGACGTCAACGCCGACCAGATCGCGGACAAATCGTTCGAGGTGTCCCTGACTCTGCGGGCCGAAGGCACATCCGGCACGGACGCGCTGTTCATCGTCGAGATCGTCTATGCAGGCATCTTCACCCTCGGTGAGGTCCCCGACGAGTATGTCCCGCCGATGCTGTATATCGAGGCGCCGCGCCAGCTCTTTCCGTTCGCCCGCGCCATCGTCGCCGATGCGGTGCGCGACGGCGGCTTCCCGCCGCTCCTCGTGCAGCCGATCGATTTCATGTCGATGTACCAGCAGCGGGTCGCCCAGGTTCAGTCCGAAGCCGGTGACGGTGAAGCGCCGGCAGCCGACGGCGAAGCCAATGGCGACGGCGAAGCCAATGGCGACAGCAATGGCAGCGGCGACGCCGGTGGCAATGGTGACGACAAGCAGAAGTTCGAGTTCGAACTCTAGGCGTCCAAACCCCCAGTCATCACCCCTGATCATCCCCCTTGATCATCGGGGGCGTTCCACAGCGACCCGTTCAGGCTCTCGACCAGCGTCGCGTGGGCCGCCAGCTCATCGGCTGACGGCGCGTGCGGTCGCGCGGGCCGGGCCTGGCGCTGGACAATCGCCGGACCTGCGCTGGATTTCGTCTCGTTACCGGCCAGCGCCAGATCGGGCTGGCGCCCGCCGCGCAGCTGCAGATACACCTCCGCCAACAGCTCCGCATCGAGCAGCGCGCCATGCTTCTCGCGCCGGGACAGGTCGATCTCGAACCGCCGGCACAACGCATCCAGGCTGGCCTGCGCGCCAGGGAAGGTGCGCCGCGCCAGTGCCACGGTATCGGTCGACCGCTCCATGGGGAGCACCGGGAAGCCGAGCCGCTTGAGCTCGGCGTTGAGGAACTTCATGTCGAAGCTGGCGTTGTGGATGACCAGCTGTGAATCGCCGATGAATTCGAGAAACGCAGCGACGACCTCCGCGAAGACAGGCTTGTCCGACAGGAATTCCTCGCTCAGCCCATGGACGTTGAACGCCTCGATCGGCATGTCGCGTTCCGGATTGACGTAGACATGATAGGTCTCGCCGGTCGGGATATGGTGCTGCGCCACGACGCAGCCGATCTCCACGATGCGGTCGCCGCTCGCGGGATCAAGGCCGGTGGTTTCGGTATCGAGAATGATTTCGCGCACGTGTGAGCCCATCCTGGTCTAGTTGGTGCCGGGCGGGCCAGACTGCGCGGCGGTTCGGACCGCCATGACGATCCGTTTCAATCGGCGGAAAGTATAGGCCTTGCCCAGGCCGGTCTCCACGACAAAGTCGGCGCGCCGCCGCTTCTCGCCGTCCGGCATCTGAGAGGCGAGAATCCCGGCGAACCGTTCGGCGTCCATGCCGGGCCGGGCCATCACGCGCCGGCGCTGCAGGGCGGCCGGGGCCGAGACCACGATCACCCCGTCGACCCGGTCTTCGCCGCCGGTCTCATACAGGAGCGGGATATCGAGCACGACCAGCGCCGCGCGCTGCCGGCGGTGGTGCCGGACAAAGGCGCCGGCGGCGGCACGCACGCGCGGATGGACCAGCGTCTCGAGATCGCGCCGCGCCGCATCGTCGCCGAAGACGGCCGCACCCAGCGCCTGGCGATCCACACCGTCGTCCGTAACGACCCCCGGGAAGCGCGCCGATATGGCCTCGCGCAGATCCCGGTCGAAGGCGAACAGGCCGTGCACCGTGGCGTCGGAATCATGGACCGGCACACCCATCGCACGCAGCATGTTCGCGGCAGTGGACTTGCCCATGCCGATCGAGCCGGTGAGGCCGAGCACCATCATGTTTTCAACCCTGCCCGGCCGTCACGCGCGGCCAGCACGGCGGTCCGTAATTCCTCATCGACCGCGGGGTCGACCCCGAACCAGGCCCGAAACCCCGCCCGCGCCTGGTGCAACAGCATCCCCAGCCCATCGACGACGATGTTGCCCCGGGCCCGCGCTGCCGCCAGCAGATCGGTCTCCAGCGGCGCGTAGACGATATCGTTGACCACCGCATCGGACGGCAGGCGTGCAAGATCGAGTTCCAGCGGTGGCTGACCCGCCATCCCGAGCGTGCTGGTGTTGATCAAAAGTCCCGCGTCCGCCAGCACCTCGGCCGCTGCACCCCAACCCTGCGCGCTCACCGAAGCGCCGGACCCGTCCGCCAGGGCGGCGAGCGCCTCGGCACGGGCGACCGTCCGGTTGACGATGCGTATGTCCGCGACACCCGCGTCCGCCAGCCCCACCACCGCGGCCCGTGCGGCACCACCGGCACCGAGAATAACCGCCGGCCGGTCGTTGAACCGCGAGGCCAGCGCCGCCGCCGCAAGGGCCCGAATATTCTCGATCAATCCGTAGGCGTCGGTGTTGGTCGCCGAAAGTGACCCGTCATCGCCCAGGATAATGGTATTCACGGCGCCGATCCGGCGTGCCGTGTCGTCGATCGCGTCCACGAAACCCAGCGCGGCCTCCTTGTGGGGCACAGTCAGGTTCACACCCCGGAATCCCTGTTCATGCAAACCCGCGAGCGCCGCCTGCAAATCCTCGGGCCGGACCGGAATCGCGTCGTAACGGCCCGCGATGCCATAGCGCGCCAGCCAATGCCCGTGCAGCGCCGGCGACAATGAATGCGCGACGGGCCAGCCCATGACCCCGGCCTTCAGTTTCCCCGTCATGTCATCACCACATCTTCGTTTCGCAGGAATTCCAGCACCGGCAGCAGGGGCAAACCGAGGATACCGAAGAAATCCCCGTCGATCTCCGAAAACAGATGCGCGCCCAGGCCCTCCAGCAGGTAGGCGCCGACAGACTCACAGGCGGCCTCGCCGACACAGTCCACATAGCGTTCTATAAAGCCATCCGTAAGCGTACGCATACGCAACTTGGCCGCGGAACTGTAGTGCCAGATCACCTGCCCGCCGCGCACGGCACAAACCGCTGCGTGAAGCGTATGGGCCTTACCACTCAGGCGTTTCAAATGTTCGCGTACGCCATCGAGGCCGGCCGGTTTCTCGAACAGATCACCCTCGCAGGACAGAATCTGGTCGGCGCCGAGGATGATCGTGTCCGGGCGCCCCGCCAGCATATCTGTCGCCACATGCTGCGCCTTGAGCTCGGCGAGAACCTCGGCGATCACACCATGCGATGTGTCTTGCGCCAGAAGCCTGTCGCGCACCTCGGCCTCATCGATGTGGGCCGGGATGATTTCGTGGGGTACGCCCGCCGCAGATAAAAGCCGGGTCCGAACCGCACTTGCGGAGGCCAGCACGATCGCCGGTCCGCCGGATATCACCAGCGAGGCAATCCCGTCAGCCGGCGGCATCATCGCTCTTTTCGGCCTCTTCGAGCCGGCGATTGTAGACATTCATGATCGCGGCGGACGTTTCCTCGATCGAACGCCGGGTCACGTCGATGACGGGCCAGTTGTTGCGGGCAAAATAGCGCCGCGCCTGGGTGATTTCCGCGCGCACGACCTCGGGGTCGACATAATCGGTCTCCTGGTGCTCGTGCAGCGACGTCAGCCGCGCCCGGCGCAGCTCAACCAGGCGCTTTGGATCGTTGGTCAACCCGATCACCAGCGGATTGGTCAGTTGTTCGAGAATATCGGGGAGCGGCACACCGGGCACGTAGGGCACATTTGCGGCCTTGATCCCCCGGTTCGCCAGATACAGGCAGGTCGGCGTCTTCGAGGTGCGCGACACCCCAACCAGCACGATATCCGAGCCGTTCAGCTCCTCGGTCCGCTGCCCGTCATCATGGGTGAGCGACCAGTCCATCGCCTCGATCCGCGCGAAATAGGCCTCGTCGAGCTCATGCTGCCCGCCGATGCGGTGGGTCGGCTGCTGGCCCAGATAGTTGCCGACCGCGGCAATGACCGGATCGAGCACGGAAATACACGGCACCTTGCGCAACCGGCAGCCCCGAACAAGCTGCTCACACAAATTGTCGTTCACCAGGGTGAAGATCACCGGGCCGGGGTTCTCGTGGATCTCCTCGAGCACCAACTCCATCGCCTTCGGTGTCCGCGCCATCGGCCAGAAATGCTCGACCGACTGCGTTTCCGAGAACTGGGCCAGGCAGGCCCGCGAGACCGACCGGATCGTCTCACCGGTGGAATCCGAGACCAGGTGAAGGTGGAAGACGTCTTCGGTTTCGGCCATCAGCGGCACCATCTGGGCTGGGAGCGAATACAATGACAACGGGGATAAGTAGCGACTTCTCCCTGCGCGAAATATTTCATCAACCTTATGCCGTTCGTACACCCCCCTGTCATCCCACGGAGGACAAAGTTTCCAACAGCCGGTATGCATCCGCTGGCGGAACCAGCCATCCAGTCGCTGGACCAAGGTGATCCACAAGCCGGCCCGGCACGAATATATTGCGGATCAACGGTCTAGGAGATTTACGAACAAAGCGTCCGTTCGTTCGTGCACAGCTGGTCGCCGTTCTGTACGAATTCGTGAACGAAGACTTATCCCTCGGATTCACCGCACATCTACAACTACAGTTCAAATTTCACTACGTTCAACTACTATTATTTAGGATGCGCAGGGACAACCTGATCGGCATAGTCAGGCCTCATTCAGCCCCGTCAGAAACCTGTCTTTCCGACCGCAGACCGCCAACCCAAACGTCAGTTTTCCAACCGTGTCCAACTTGTTCCTCGATGCCCTGTCCAGCAATCCGGCCAGTAAAACCGGTGGCCGCCCACCATTCTGGTTCATGCGCCAGGCCGGCCGATATCTCCCGGAATACCGGGAAATTCGGGCCCAGGCCTCCGGTTTTCTGGATCTCTGCTACACCCCGGAACGCGCCGCCAGGGTAACCCTGCAACCGATCGATCGGTTCCGGCCCGACGCGGCGATCCTGTTCTCGGATATTCTGGTGATCCCCGATGCGATTGGCCAGGAGGTCGGGTTTGTCGAGGGGACCGGGCCGGTCCTCACCCCGGTGACGAACGGCGCGGATCTGGCGAAGCTCGATCCCGGGAAAACCCTCGGTCATCTGGCACCGGTGTTCGAGACGGTCGCGCGGGTCCGCGAAGAACTTCCCGATGATGTGGCGCTGATCGGGTTTGCCGGCGCGCCGTGGACGGTCGCGACCTACATGGTCGAGGGGGGCTCGAGCCGCGACTTCAACGCGGTCAAAAGCTGGGCCGTTCGTGACCGCGCGGATTTCGCATCGCTGATGGATATCCTGGTGGAATCCACGACCGCCTATCTCGTGGCCCAGGTCGAGGCTGGCGCCCAGGCGCTGCAGCTGTTCGACACCTGGGCGGGTGCCGTGCCGGCAAACGACTTCGATGCGTGGGTGATCTCGCCGACCGCGCGCATCGTGGCGGGGGTGAAGGCGCGCGCGCCCGATATCCCGATCATCGGTTTTGCCCGCGGGATCGGTGAGCGCCTCGAGGGATATATCCGCGCGACCGGGATCGATGCCGTCGGCCTCGATGCATCGATGACCGCCGGCGAAGCCGCCAGCAGGATTCAGCCGATCTGTCCCGTGCAGGGCAATCTCGATCCGGCCTATCTGATGGTCGGCGGTGATGAGATGGAGCGCGCCGCGCGGGAAATCCTGGACGCGCTCGGTGGGGGCCCGTTCGTGTTCAACCTGGCCCACGGCATCAACAAGGATACGCCGTTCGAACATGTCGAGCGGCTCGCCGAGATCGTTCGTGAATGGACGCCCGCCGGATGACCGACAAGCCATGACAACCGCCGTCGTCCTCTACAATCTTGGCGGTCCTGACGGGCCCGATGATGTCCGGCCGTTCCTGTTCAACCTGTTCAACGACCCGATGATCATCGGCGCGCCGGCACCGATCCGCTGGGCTCTGGCACAATTGATCTCGCGCCGCCGGGCGCCCATTGCGCAGGAGATCTACGCCCATATCGGCGGCGGTTCGCCCCTGCTCGCCAACACGCGCGCCCAGGCGGATGCGCTTGAGGCCGTACTGAACACGGGCGGCGGGGAAGATTTCAAATGCTTCGTCGCCATGCGCTACTGGCATCCCATGTGCGATGCGGTCATGGACGAGGTGATCGCGAGTGCGCCTGAGCGCATCGTCTTGCTGCCGCTTTATCCGCAATTCTCGACCACCACGGTCGGGTCGATGATGCGGATCTGGGAGCGCGTGGCACGCAAACGCAAGCTCGACATTCCCGTCACGGCGCTGTGCTGTTACCCGACCGATTCGGGCTTCATCGGTGCGGTGACGGATCTGCTGGCCGACGCGCTGGAAGCGGGCACACGTGTAACCAAAGATGTAAGAATTTTGTTCTCTGCCCATGGACTCCCCAAGCAGATCGTCGAGGGCGGCGACCCGTACCAGTCCCAAGTCGAACAGACGGCAGCCGCGGTGATGAACAATCCAGCGATGGAAAGCCTGGGACAGGAGCTCGACTGGTTGTGCTGTTATCAGAGCCGGGTCGGTCCGCTGGAATGGATCGGGCCGTCGACCGATGATGAAATCGCCCGTGCCGGGGCGGACGGGAAATCTGTGATTATCGTGCCCATCGCATTTGTGTCGGAGCATTCCGAGACGCTGGTCGAGCTCGATATCGAGTATCGTGCGCTGGCCGAGGGGGCGGGCGTGCCTGAATATATTCGCGTGCAGACCGTGGGCACCGCCCCGAAGTTCATCGCCGGGCTCGCCGATCTGGTGCGCGGCAACATCGCGGCGGGCTGCGATATCTGCAGCGGCAACGGCGGTCGCGTCTGTTCTGGTGAATGGTCGAAATGCCCTATGCCAGCTGCGGTACAAACCGGATGATGAACCATGGGTGATTTCCTGATTGCGGCCTATCCCTGGTTCAAGTCGCTCCATGTGATCGCGGTGATCTCCTGGATGGCCGGGATGCTCTATCTGCCGCGCCTGTTCGTCTATCACGCCGACGCGGAGGTGGGGTCGGACAAGTCCGAGACCTTCAAGATCATGGAGCGGCGCCTGCTGCGCGCGATCATGAACCCGGCGATGATCGCGGCGTTCATTTTTGGTGGCCTGATGCTGGGCACGCCCGGGATCGTGGACTGGGGTTCGGGCTGGATCTGGATCAAGCTGGCCGCGGTGACGGCGATGACAGTCGCCCATCATGTGTTCGCGAAATGGATGAAGGATTTCGCCGCCGACGCAAACACCCGGCCCGCGAAGACCTACCGGCTCGCCAACGAGGTGCCGACGGTTCTGATGATCGTGATCGTGGTGATGATTATCGCCCGTCCGTTCTAGGTTTTTGGCCCCGGGTTTTTGCCGCAGCATTTCCGTCGCGAGGATTGACTTGACGCGGCACGCTCACTAAGTGCGTAATAACGGCGCGCGCACAAGACAGTCCTCATCGCACGCACTCCCTTCCGCATAAGTCGTTTTCTTCCGGCGTTTCCCGTCGGCGACCACGAACTTCCGCTGACAATCACCAACGCCCCCGAAAACGCGGTTCCCAGCCGTTGTGGCGCGTAGGTTTCCAAACAGAATTGGCCTCCCCATGGAAGCAATGAAACTCCAAGACCTGAAAGACAAATCCGCGGCTGATCTCCTCAGCTTTGCCGAGGAACTCGAGATCGAGGGGGCGAGCAACCTTCGCACCCAGGACATGATGTTCGCGATCCTCAAGGAACTGGCAGAGGACGAGGTGCCGATCTCGGGCATCGGTGTTCTGGAAGTGCTACAGGACGGCTTCGGCTTCCTGCGCTCGCCGGAATCGAACTTTCTGCCGGGTCCCGACGATATCTATGTCTCACCCAGCCAGGTGCGCCGCTTCGCGTTGCGCACGGGCGACACGGTCGAGGGCGAAATCCGCTCTCCCAAGGATGGCGAGCGTTACTTCGCGCTGGTCAAGGTCGCCCAGGTCAATTTCGACGATGTGGATCACACCCGTCACCGCGTCAACTTCGACAACCTGACCCCGCTCTATCCCGACCGGAAGATCAAGCTGGAGATCGATGATCCCGAGATGAAGGATCCCTCGACCCGCGTCATCGACATGGTGGCACCGCTCGGCATGGGCCAGCGCGCGCTGCTGGTCGCACCGCCGCGCACGGGCAAGACCGTGATGATGCAGAACATCGCCAAGGCGATCATGGCCAATCATCCCGAGGTCTATCTGATCGTCTTGCTGATCGACGAGCGGCCCGAGGAAGTGACCGACATGCAGCGCACGGTGCGCGGTGAGGTGATCTCCTCGACGTTCGATGAGCCGGCCACACGCCATGTGCAGGTCGCCGAGATGGTGATCTCCAAGGCCAAGCGCCTGGTCGAGCATAAGCACGACGTGGTCATCCTGCTGGATTCGATCACCCGCCTCGCCCGCGCCTACAACACCGTCGTCCCGTCCTCGGGCAAGGTGCTGACCGGCGGCGTGGACGCCAACGCCCTGCAGCGTCCGAAGCGTTTCTTCGGCGCGGCCCGTAACATTGAAGAAGGCGGCTCGCTGACGATCATCTCGACCGCGCTGATCGAGACCGGCTCGCGTATGGACGAGGTCATCTTCGAAGAGTTCAAGGGCACCGGTAACTCGGAAATCGTCCTCGACCGGAAGCTGTCGGACAAGCGGGTCTGGCCGTCGATCGACATCACCAAGTCGGGCACGCGCAAAGAAGAGCTGCTGGTCGACAAGGACGCCTTGTCGAAGATGTGGGTCCTGCGCCGCATCCTCAGCCCCATGGGGGTCGTGGACGGTATGGAGTTCCTGCTCGGCAAGATGAAGTCGACCAAGAACAACGACGACTTCTACGACACCATGAACCAGTAAGCATCGAAGCCAGATCGAATAGCGTAGGGGCGGGTTTCAAACCCGCCCTTTTGCATTCCCGCTACCCCTCATGCTGAGGAGGCGCGCAGCACCGTCTCGAAGCATGAAGCGATCACCCTATCCTTCGAGATGAGCCTTGCGGCCCTCATCAGGATGAGGGGTAAGACTCCACACTTTCAACAATCGTCATGCCCGGACTTGATCCGGGCATCTTGTCTCGGTCTTTGTGAGAGACGCGGATCAAGTCCGCGTATGACGATCGGCGGCCCTACGCCATCAAGATCGTCGAGCCTGTCGTCTTGCGGCCGACCAGGTCGATATGCGCCTGGACCGTCTCCGACAGGGGGTAGCGCTGGTTGATCTCGATCTTCACGGCACCCGATGACACGACGTCGAACAGGTCGCCGGCGCAGGCCAGCAGCTCGTCGCGGTCGGCGGTGAAGTCGAACAGCATCGGCCGGGCCAGGTAGATCGAGCCATGCTCCGACAGCTCGCCCGGCGCCACCGGCTCGGGCGCACCCGATGCGTTGCCGAAGGTGATCAGGTAGCCGCGCCGCTGCAGGCATTTCATCGAACCCCTGAGCGTGTCCTTGCCGACGCTGTCATAGACCACCGGCACGCCCGCGCCGTCGGTAATCTCGGTCACCCGCTCGACGAAGTCCTCTTCGTTGTAATTGATCGTGTGGTGGCAGCCATGGGCGCGTGCCAGCTCGGCCTTCTCTTCCGAACCGACGGTGCCGATGACGGTCACCCCCAGATGGTTGAGCCACTGGCAGGCGATCAGGCCGACGCCGCCGGCCGCGGCATGCCACAGCACGGTCGAGCCCGGTGCGACCGGGAAGCAGGACTTGATCAGGAACTGCACGGTCATGCCCTTGAGCATCATCCCGGCGGCCTGCTCGTCGGAGATGTTGTCGGGGAGTTTGACGGCGATCTTCGCCGGCATCACCCGCTCCTCGGAATAGGCCCCCAGCGGCAGGTCGGCATAGCCGACCCGGTCGCCGACGGCCAGGTCGCTCACCCCGTCGCCGACGGCGATGATCTCTCCGGCACCCTCGAGGCCCAGCCCGTTCGGCATCGGCACCGGGCGTGCGCCCGAGCGCAGGTAGATGTCGATGAAGTTGAGGCCGGCCGCGGTGTGCCTGACCCGGATCTCGCCGGGGCCGGGATCGCCGACCTCGACCTCTTCCCACTTCATCACTTCCGGCCCGCCGGCCTCATGAAAACGGATTGCGTGGACCATGTGTCTTCCCCCGAGAAATGCTTCGTTATGTATGTGTTGGGCCGAGCCTATCGGCTGAACAAATCGCCTTCAAGATTGGGGCCGCCGAGATTAACGCCTTCCAGATTGAGCAGCTGGCGCTTGGTCTCGACCCCGCCGCGCCCGGAATAGCCGCCGATGCCGCCGCCTGTCGCCACGATGCGGTGGCACGGCACGATGATCGGGATCGGGTTCTTGCCGCAGGCGGTACCCACAGCGCGGGCCGATGAGCCGATCTCGCGGGCGAGATCGCCATAGGTGCGCAGGGCGCCCGACGGGATCTCGGTCATCGCCGTCCAGACCTTCTTCTGATGTTCGGTGCCCTCGGGTGCGAGGGGCAATACGAATGCGGTCAGCCGCCCGGCGAAGTATTCCGCCAGCTGATCGGCGGCGTCCCGGAGGACTTGCGTCGATGGTGGTGTGGCGCGGGCATCCGTCCAGCTCAGCTCGGTGACCGCGCCTTTGGATTCCGTGACCCGGATGCGGCCGACGGGAGACTCCAGGATGCACGCCTTGGTCATGGCGACAGCGCGTTCGTGAGCTCCGCCGCGTCGGTGATCGGCAGGGAGCAGACCGGCCCCCGGCAGACATAGGCGGTGGCTTTGCCGTCGACCTGCGTCTTGCCCTTTGCCGGGTGGCCGCCGGGCAATGCATCACCGGGCGAGATCACCGAGACGATCCTGTCTGCGGCCGCCCCTTTGTATGCGGCGGCGTGGAGCGCCTTCGTGTCGGGGGCCTCGCCGATGATTGCGACCTGGACCGCGCCGGCGAGCAGGCCCGCGGCGCGGAGCAATGTGCCGTAGCCGAACGGGTTGTTCTCGATCTCGCCGGCGAAGGCCTCGACGATCCCGGTCGCCCGGGCGCGATAGACGGTATCGCCGGTCAGGTAGAACATTCTCGTCAATGCGATCGCGAGCAGACCGTTGCCCGCCGGTGTGGCGTTGTCGAACCCGGTGCGGGTCCGGATGATGACATCGGTGGCCAGGTCGGAGGTGAAGAAACACGCGCCGTCTGGCGATGCGAAATGTCCTTCGATGTAGGCTGCGAGCCCGCCCGCATCGTTGAGCAGTTGGAATTCTCCCGTGGCCTCATGCAGCGCGAGCGCGCCGGTCATCAGCGCGGCGTAATCGTCGAGCGTAGCCAGGTGCCGGGCCTCGCCGTTGCGCCAGCTGTGGGACAGCTCGATACTGTTGTCCGCCAGGGTGGCGCTGAGCTGCTCGCGCACGAAACGGTAGGCATTGCGTGCAGCTGCCAGCCAGTCGGGCCGTTCGAACGTCATCGCCGCCTCGACCAGCCCGGCGACCATCAGCCCGTTCCAGTCGGTCAGGATCTTGTCGTCGAGTGCGGGGCGGATGCGCGGCGCGCGGACCTCGAACAGCTTGGCGCGGGCGGCGGCCAGACGGGCCTCGGTGTCGGCGTCTTTCAACTCGGGGTCGCGGGTCCGGTTGAGGATGTTGTGGCCGTCCCAGTTACCCTGGGGCCGCACGTCGTAGGCGTCCTTGAACGGCCCGGAATCCGCGCCGAGTACGGTGTCGATTTCGGCCTCGCTCCAGACGTAGAACTTGCCCTCGACCCCTTCGGAATCCGCATCCAGGGTCGCATACAGGCCGCCGTCGGGATGGGTCATCTCGCGCGCAAGCCAGCCGACGGTCTCCTCGGCGCGTTGGGCGTAGAGCGGGCTTTTGGTGCCGCGCCAGGCCAGCGCATAGAGCTCCAGAAGCTGCGCGTTGTCGTAGAGCATCTTCTCGAAATGGGGCGCCAGCCAGGCGGCGTCGGTCGAGTAGCGTGCGAACCCGCCGCCGAGATGATCGTAGATCCCGCCCTGGGCCATCCGGTCGAGGGTGAGGGTCACGGCGTCGCGCGCGGTCTCGCTGCCATGGGCCCACATCAGCTGCAGCACGCCGCATTGGGGGAATTTCGGCGCGGTGCCGAAGCCGCCATGGCGCGTATCGATCTGCTCGGCGATCGCGTCGGCGAAGGTCGTAATGTCCTCGGGCCCCGGCGCGGTGCCCGGCTGCAGGTTTGCCATCTCGCCGAGCGCCTGGAGGATGGCGCCGGTGTTGGTCTGCACCTTTTCCTCCTCGGTCCGGTAGATCTTGTCGATATGTTCCAGCAGGTCCGGGAAGCCCGGCCGGCCCATGCCGGCACGGGGTGGAAAATACGTGCCGCCCCAGAAGGGTTTGCCCTCGGGGGTGCAGAACATGGTCAGCGGCCAGCCGCCCTGCTCGCCCATCAACGACAGCGCGCCCTGGTAGATCGCGTCGAGGTCCGGGCGTTCCTCGCGGTCCACCTTGATGTTGATGAACAGCTTGTTCATCACGGCTGCGGTGTCGTCGTCCTCGAAACTCTCATGGGCCATGACATGGCACCAGTGACAGGCGGCGTAGCCGATCGACAGCATGATCGGCTTTTTCTCCTCGCGCGCACGGGCCAGCGCGGCGTCGCCCCACGGATACCAGTGGACGGGATTGTCTGCGTGTTGCAGAAGATACGGACTGGTCTCGTTCGCCAGCATGTTTCGCGACGTCTTATCGGACATGGGTGGCGGTCTCTGGCTCTGTGACGCGGGGATTTGGGCGAGGACGGAAGGTAACGCAACCTACAATGTGCGCCCGCCTCGCGCATAGGCAAGGCGGGTTGCAGGCAAGCGGAGGGACCGGATTATGAAAGTCACGATAGATATCGATTGCACCCCCGAGGAGGCCCGCAGCTTCATGGGTCTGCCCGACATCTCGGCGGCGCAGCAGGCCGTGGTCGAGGCGTGGCAGAAGCAGGCCATGGAGGCGATGTCGTCGATGGACCCGCAGAGCCTGTTCACGGCATGGGCGCCCGGTGGCGGCCCTGCTGGCAGTGAGGGCTGGGAGCAGTTCCAGAAATCCTTCTGGTCGTCGATGACCAATCCGGGCGCGACCAGCACCAAGAAGTAATCCGGTCGTGGTATCGCCTGCAGACACCATCTACGCGCTGTCGAGCGGCGCCGGCCTCGCCGGCGTCTCGGTCGTGCGTGTTTCGGGCCCGAATGCCGATGCGGTCCTGACCGCACTTGGCGTCCCGGTGCTTCCCGAGGCGCGTTATGTTGCGCTGCACAAATTGACTTCCGGGCCGGGCGGCGCAGTCCTCGATCAGGCGTTGGTCCTGAGATTTCCGGCCCCGAACAGTTTCACCGGCGAGGACGTGGCCGAACTCCATGTGCATGGCGGTCGCGCGGTCCTCGCCGCGGTGTTCGATGCGATTTCCGGGACCGGCCTGGCGCGGCATGCCGAACCGGGCGATTTCACCCGCCGCGCCTTCGAGAACGGCAAGCTCGACCTGACGGCCGCCGAGGGGCTGGCAGACCTCGTGGCGGCCCAGACGGACGCCCAGAGGCGACTGGCGCTGCGCCAGTATGATGGGGTGCTGGCCGATCTCTATGAGGGGTGGCGGGCCCGCCTGATCGACTTGATGGGCCATGCCGAGGCGGAAATCGACTTCTCCGACGAGGAGTTGCCGGATGGGATGAGGGCCGCGACCGAGGAACGCATCGCAGTGCTGAATGCTGAGATCACACAACATATAGTAGGTGCGGATCGCGGCGAGCACATACGTAGCGGTTTTCCGATCGTGATCCTGGGCGCGCCGAACGTCGGAAAGTCCAGTATTATCAATCACTTGGCGCAACGTGAGGCGGCGATCGTGTCGGAAACCGCGGGGACCACCCGCGACGTCATCGAGGTCCAGCTCAATCTCGGTGGCTTCGCCGTGACGCTCTCCGATACGGCGGGGATACGCGAGGCTTCTGATGCGATTGAGGCCGAGGGTGTGCGGCGTGCCGAGCAACGGGCTGAGGATGCGGCCCTGAGGCTCGTGGTGCTCGACGCGACCGACGGTACCTTGCCGGAGAAGGTCCGTGCGCTGATCGCCGGTGATTGCCTGGTGGTGGTGAACAAAGCCGATCTGCTGAGGGGGAAATACGCCGCGCCGGGTCTTCCGGAAGGGATCGTGCCGATACTCGTATCTGCGGAGACCGGCGACGGGCTCGATGGTTTGCTCGACAGACTGACCGGCGAGGTGCACGACCGCCTGGGGGCGTCTGAAGCGCCGTTGCCGACCCGCCGGCGTCATCGCGATGCGTTGGGCGAGGCGAGCACGGCGCTGGCGCATGTACCCGACGCGGCATACCCGGAACTCGCCGCCGAGGACGTGCGTGTCGCGCTCCGGGCGCTTGGCAGGATCACCGGCCGGGTCGATATCGACGACATACTCGACACCGTCTTTCGTGACTTCTGTATTGGGAAGTAAGCGTCTTGCCTAGACGAATGTTTCACGTGAAACATTGGATTTCCGGGACTTCGATCAGTCATACGCATGGTACTTTGACAGGTACGACAACAGGGCCTACACAGCGCGCGCGATGAACACCCCGGATTCAGCAAAAGATGGTCCCGAGACCTATGATGTGATCGTCATCGGCGGCGGCCATGCCGGCTGCGAGGCCGCGGCGGCTTCCGCCCGGGTCGGCGCAGCCACGCTCCTGGTGACCCACAAGCTCGAGACCATCGGCGAGATGTCCTGCAATCCCGCGATCGGCGGGCTCGGCAAGGGCCATCTGGTGCGCGAGATCGATGCGCTCGACGGGATCATGGGCCGCGCCATCGATCGGGGCGGGATCCAGTTCCGGATGCTCAATCGCACGAAGGGCCCGGCTGTTTGGGGCCCGCGCGCCCAGGCGGACCGGAAGCTCTACCGTCAGGCAATACAGGATCTTCTGGCCGAGCAGGACAATCTCGATATTCTCGGCGCCGGCGTCGACGATCTCACCCTTGACGGGGAGGGTCGGGTGTCCGGCGTGGTCCTGTCAGACGGGCGTATGATCGCGGCCGGGTGTGTGGTTCTGACCACCGGCACCTTCCTGCGCGGCGTCATCCACATCGGCGAGACCCAGGTTCCCGCCGGCCGGTTCGGCGAGGCGCCGTCGATGGGCCTGTCCAAGACCCTGGAGGCCGCCGGTTTCGCGCTCGGGCGCCTGAAAACCGGGACTCCGCCGCGCCTCGACGGACGGACAATCGACTGGAGTGGTCTCGACCGGCAGCCCGGCGATACGCCGCCGGTGCCGTTCTCCTACATGACCGAGGCGATCACCACGCCGCAGATCGATTGCCACATCACCCACACCACGCCCGAGGCCCATGACCTGATCCGGGCCAATCTCGACCGGGCGCCGATCTATTCAGGACAGATCGAGAGTGGCGGCCCGAGATACTGCCCCTCGATCGAGGACAAGGTCGTTCGTTTCGCCGACAAGCAGCGCCACCAAATTTTCCTCGAGCCCGAAGGCCTGGACGACGACACGGTCTACCCGAACGGGATCTCCACATCGCTGCCGGAAGACGTCCAGCTGGCGATGTTGAAACTCATTCCGGGGCTCGAGAACGCGGCGGTACTACGTCCCGGTTACGCCATCGAATATGATTTCGTGGATCCGCGAGAATTAGGCACTACTTTGGAAACGAGGCGGATTCCCGGGCTGTTCCTGGCGGGTCAGATCAATGGCACTACCGGATATGAGGAGGCCGCGGGGCAGGGTCTGGTGGCCGGAATTAACGCAGCCCAGAAAGCCTCCGGCGGCACGAAACGGCTCCAGCCGAATCGCGCGCAATCCTACATCGGGGTCATGATCGACGACCTGGTGACCCGTGGCGCGGACGAGCCCTACCGGATGTTTACATCGCGCGCCGAGTATCGACTCCTGCTTCGGGCCGACAATGCGGACCAGCGCCTGACCCGCCACGGGGTCGATCTCGGCTGCGTCGGGCCGGATCGGTCGGCCGCGTTCGAGGCGAAGGCAACGGCTCTGGCCGCGGCTCGCGACCTTCTCGAATCTGTCAACGCAACACCGAACGCCCTTGCCCAGCACGGGGTTCGGATCAACCAGGACGGGGTCCGCAGAACCGCGTTCGACCTGCTGTCGATGCCCGATACGGGCTTCGACACGGCCGTCGGCGTGTGGCCCGAGCTCGCGGCGATCGCGGCGCCGGTCCGCGCGACCATGGAGATCGAAGCGAAGTATGCACGCTATCTCGAGCGCCAGGCCGCGGATGTGGCGGCGTACCAGCGTGACGAGGCACTCATACTGCCGGCCGACTTCGAATACGGCTCTGTGCCCGGGCTCTCGAACGAGATCTCCGAGAAACTCGGGCGGCTGCGTCCCGAGACCCTGGGGCAGGCCGGCCGCATCCCCGGCGTGACGCCGGCGGCGCTCGTGGTTCTGCTCCGGCACGTGAAGCGCGCCCGCAAGGCCGCCTGATACACTATATATAGGGGTTGGTGCGAAACCCTATCCTTGGTATAGGGGGCGCATGAATATTGAGGTCCCTTTGTCGCGCGACGGGTTTGCCGATCTGGCGGCTGACCTCGCGAATGTTTCACGTGAAACATTCGGCCGGCAAACATTCGACCAGCAAACATTCGGCCGGCTCGAGGTCTACGCCGAGACGCTGCGGACCTGGCAGCCGCGCATCAATCTGGTCTCCAACAAATCCCTCGATGATCTCTGGCGCCGGCATTTCCTGGATTCCGTCCAGCTCGCCCGCTGGGTGTCGCCGGACATGCGGATCCTGGACATGGGCAGCGGTGCGGGATTTCCCGGTCTCGTCCTGTCCATCATAACCGGTGCCACGGTGGTGCTGGCGGAATCGGATGCCCGGAAATGTGCGTTCCTCCGCGAAGTCCGCCGCCTGACGGATGCGCGCGCGGAGATAGCCGAGAGCCGGATCGAAGCCCTGGACACTTCCGAAATGGCGGGCGGAGCCTTCGATGTCGTCGTGGCGCGGGCCCTTGCGCCGCTCCCGGACCTCCTCGGCCATGCGTCCGGTCTGATGAAATCCAATGGATTTTGCCTTTTTCTCAAGGGCGCGCGGGTCGATGGCGAATTGACCGACGCGGCTGAATTCTGGAATATGCAAGTGGAGCAGCATCAAAGCCTGTCCGATCCGGATGGCACGGTGCTCAAGATAGGGAATCTGACACGTGTCTGATCACACCATCACCGACCGTCCCGACATCGACCGCCCTGCCAACGATCGACCAGCCACCGGGCCGTTCAAGCCCGAAGGCCCGGCCCGCGCGCGGGGAACGCGCACGATTGCCGTTGCGAACCAGAAGGGCGGTGTCGGCAAGACCACGACCGCGATCAACCTCGCGACCGGATTGGCCGCATGCGGGCAAAGCGTCCTCGTGGTCGATCTCGACCCCCAGGGAAATGCGTCCACTGGCCTCGGTGTTTCAGATTATGAAACAGATGTGTATGATGTGCTGATCGGTGGCGGCCGGTTTGACGACGTGATCTGCCGGACGGAGATTCCGGGTCTCGAAGTCGCGCCGGCATCCGCGGATCTTGCCGGCGCTGAAATAGAGTTGATCGATATCCCGCATCGCGAGGCGCGCCTGCGCGAAACACTCGCCCCGGTCCTCGGCCGGTATGACTATGTGTTGATCGACTGTCCGCCCGCTCTCGGCCTGCTCACCATCAATGCCCTCGTCGCAGCTGATTCAGTCCTCGTACCCCTGCAGTGCGAGTATTTCGCACTCGAGGGCATGACGCGGCTGATGAAATCGATCGAACGCATTCGCCGGGCCTACAACGAGAACCTGAACATTCAGGGCATCGTACTGACCATGTATGACAGCCGGAACAACCTCTGCCGCTCGGTCGAGGCCGATGTCCGGGCGCATTTCCACGACCGGGTCTACAAGACCGTCATCCCGCGCAACGTGCGTCTGTCCGAGGCGCCGTCCTACGGCAAGCCGGCCCTGGTCTACGACCTGGCATGTTCCGGCGCCCAGGCCTATGCCCGGCTTGCGGCCGAACTCCTGCGCCGCGAGGGCGTCGGGCCGATCGGGGAGGCAGCCGAATGAGCGAGCCCACCTCAAGGCCCCGCCTCGGCCGCGGTCTGTCGGCCCTCCTGGGGGACGACAGCGAAGACTATCAGGAACTGGACAAGGCCAGGCCGGCGCGTGAGCTGCCGATCGAGCAACTCCACCCCGGCCGGTTCCAGCCGCGGACGAATTTCGACGAGGCCGAACTCGCATCGCTCGTCGAGTCCGTGCGCGAGAAGGGTATCCTCCAGCCCATTCTCGTCCGGCGCGATCCCGTGCAGGCGGATCTGTATGAAATTATCGCCGGGGAACGGCGCTGGCGTGCCGCACAGCGTGCGAAATTGCACGAAGTCCCGGTCATAATCCGCGAGCTCGACGATCAGGCGGCGCTCGAAGTCGCCCTGATCGAGAATATCCAGCGTGAGGACCTCTCGCCGATCGAGGAGGCCGAGGGCTATCAACGGCTGATGGATCATTTCTCCCACACGCAGGATGCGCTGGCCAAGGCCATGGGCAAAAGCCGCAGCCATATCGCCAATTTGTTGCGTTTGCTGACCCTGCCCGACGAGGTTCGGCAGATGATTGACCGCGGCGAGTTGACCGCCGGTCATGCGCGGGCACTCGTGGGGCGTGAAGACGCTGTGGCCCTTGCCCGACAGATCGCCCGCGACGGAATGACTGTCCGGGATATCGAGGGGCGGGTTAGCAAATCCGGTGGACGCAAGGCATCGAAGAAGAATAAGCCCGAGAAAAGTACGGATACGCTCGCACTTGAGCGCGACCTGTCGGATGTTCTCGGCCTGAAGGTGTCGATCAACGCACGCGGTGACGAAAGTTCAGGCCAGGGCGTCCTGGCGATCGAATTCAAGTCGTTTGATCAACTCGATGACGTTCTTCGGCGGTTGAATCGTAACGGCCGTCCTGAGGCCGGCGCGTCCCCGGGGAACGACGGGATCGGAATCCCCGAAAAAACCAATAAATAATATATTACAATGACTTATGTCGGTCTTGAGCGTCGCATGCTGGCGATGGCGTAGAGCGTGCGGCCGCACGCCGCATGAGACGGTACTCCGGTTGTCTTGAGCACCAGTTCGGCCTCGCCGAGACGCGCGAGGGCAAGTTCCAGCTGGCCACGTGACCAGTTGCGCGCCTGGTGCTGGAACGGTCCCGATTGTTTCCAGAACACCGGCGGCCGCAGCTTCTTCGCTGCCTCCTCATAGCGGATCCCGGATTCCATCTGTCCCGCGACCCGATGGAGCCGCTGGAAATGACGCTGGGTGGCGCGGATCAGACCTATCGGCTCTCCGCCCTCGGCCCAAAATCGCTCGATGGCCCGGTCGAGTTGTCCGATATCGCCGCCCGCCGCGGCGAACACCGTATCGTCCAGGGTCGTTGCCCCGATATCCCCCACGGCGGCAAGAACGTCGGCCTCCTTGGCCGTTTGTTCGGGGCCGACAAACAGGACCAGTTTCTCAATCTCGCGCCGGTTGGAGAGCCGGTCGTCGCCGAGAAACCCGGTGAGGGTCCGCAGCACATCGGAATCGATGCCGATACCGGCCTCCGACAACAAACCCCGGGCAAGCCTTGCGCGCGCCTCTTCGTCGTCGGCGTAACAGGGCAGGGCGGCGCAATCGTCACGTTTTTCGCAGAGTTTCCGCAGGCTGGACCGGCCTGTGAGTGCGCCCGCCTCGATCAACGCAACGGCGTTCATGTCCGCCTCCGCGCCGGCATCCAATGCGCTTTCGAGACTTTTGGTCAGCCCGTCCGCCCCATCGCGGACGGTCACGAGGCGCCGGTCGCCGCCGAATGAAAGGGCGAGCAATTCGTCGGCCAGCCGGGTCGGGGTGTCCGCAATTGCCGCCCCGGTAAGTTCCGCGGCCCGGAATGGATCCGACGGGTCATCCAGGATCTGGCGGGCCAGGCTATTGCAATACTCGCGTACGAGCCCGGCATTGGGGCCATATACCAGTATGGCAGAGATGCCCGGATCCGGGTTTGCGACAAAACCAGCGACGCGTCCGGCCGAGACCTTCATCGTTGGGCGGGGGCCGTTGCCGAGATATTCTGTCGCGACAGGAATAGCGAGAGCCGATCGACGATCCCATCGGCGATGTCTCGCGCACCCCGGCGGCGCGCGTCCTTCTCGGCGGCGAGGGTCGCAAAGTCGGATACCAGAATATCAAAGCCATTGGTCGATCGGATTTCACCCGACAACAGGGGATCGCCCCCACTAGTCCGACTTAAAACAAACTGGGCGTTCAAGATCAGGTTCGCGCGGGTTGCACTGTCGTCACGGCGAACCGCCAGGCCCTGCCGGGCCTCGGACACCTCGACGCTGACAACGTAAAGCGGTTCCTGGGCGGGTCGCGGGGTAAGCCGGTTTGTCAGTTCAATGCGGACGAGCTGGCCGAGGCGATCGGCGATCGGCGGTACGAAGACACGGCTCATCAGGTCTTCCGTTGCAGCGCCATTATCCTGCTCGCCATAGAGCGGTTCGAACCCGCAGGCGGACAGGCCAAACAGGGCCGCGACAAGAAGGATGCGCAACCTAGACAACGAAGTTGACCAGCTTGTTCGGTACATAGATGACCTTTCGCACGTCACTGTCACCAATCGAATCCGCCACATTCTGGACGGCCCGGGCGGCGGTTTCGGCTGCCGCCTGATCCGCGCCGGCGCCGAGTTCCACCGTACCACGCAGCTTGCCGTTCACCTGTATCGCCAATGTCACGCTGTCGGACACGAGCAGCGACGTTTCTGCAACGGGCCAACCCTCATCGCAAAGCAGCGTGTCGCGACCAAGGGCTTTCCACATCTCCTCGGCCAGGTGGGGCATCATCGGCCCGATCAGCAGGGCGATCGTCTCCAGCGCCTCGCGCAGTGCGGCCCCGGAGGCGTCCGCACTTTTGATCGACGTGGAAACCGCGTTGACGAGTTCATAAAGATGGGCAACCGCGCGGTTGTAGTGGAAACGCTCAAGATCGTCGGTGACGTCCGAGATCGCCTGGTGTACCGCGCGGCGCAATGCCGCCGACGCCAGGTCGTCGCCGCCGGTGTCCACCCCGCCGTTTTTTTCGGGTGCGGGGAGGCCGTCGATGTTGTCGAGAATGATGCGGGCAATCCGGTTCACGAAGCGAAAGGCGCCCTGCGCGCCCGAATCGGTCCACTCCATGTCCCGGTCCGGCGGGCTGTCCGACAGGATGAACCAGCGTGCCGTATCGGCGCCGTACGCGGCGATGACGTCGGTCGGGTCGATCGTGTTCTTCTTCGATTTCGACATCTTCTCGATGCGCCCGACCGTCACCGGCGCACCATTGTCGATCCGCACAAAACCGCCGTCTTCATTCTCGGCCACGCGCTGGGGCTCCAGCCACTCACCCGCCGCGTCGTCGCGATAGGTCGCGTGATTGACCATGCCCTGGGTGAACAGCCCGGCGAATGGCTCATCCAGATTGAGGTGGTCGGTCTCGCGCATCGCGCGCATGAAAAAGCGGGAATAGAGGAGATGCAGAATTGCATGCTCGATCCCGCCGATATACTGATCGACGGGCAACCAGTATTCGCCGTCCTGCTGTGCCACCGGCGTGTCCGCGTCGGGAGAACAGAAGCGTGCGAAATACCAGGACGAATCCATGAATGTGTCGAACGTGTCGGTGTCGCGTTCGGCGGGTTTGCCGCAAGACGGGCAATTGACATGCTTCCAGGTCGGATGCCGGTCGAGCGGGTTGCCCGGTGATTCAAAATCAATGTCGTCGGGCAGAACTACGGGCAAATCATCCTTGGAAACGGGAATAACACCGCAGTCCGCACAATGCACAACCGGGATCGGGCAGCCCCAGTAGCGCTGGCGCGACACAAGCCAGTCGCGCAAACGATAGTTGATCGTACCTTCGCCCAGGCCGGCGGCCGACAGGCGATCGATCACCGTCCGCTTGCCGGCACCCACATCAAGGCCGTCGAGAAAATCCGAATTCGCAAGCTTGCCGTCATCGGTGAACGCGTCGTTGCCGACATCGAAAGTGGCGGGGTCGGCCCCGTCGGGAATGACGACCGGCAACACGGGCAGATCATAGGCGTGGGCGAAATCGAGATCCCGCTGATCATGTGCCGGGCAGCCGAAGATGGCACCGGTCCCATATCCCATCAGCACGAAGTTTGCGATGTAGACGGGCAGTTCGACGCCATCGGCGAACGGGTGCTTGACCGTGAGGCCGGTATCATAGCCCCGCTTCTCGGCAGTCTGGATTGCCTCTTCACTGGTGCCGAGCTGGCGGCATTCCTCGATGAAGGTGGTCGCCTTCGGGTCGGTGCGCGCGACCTCTTCGGCCAGCGGATGATCGGCGGCGATGGCACAGAAACTGGCGCCGAAAATCGTATCCGGCCGGGTGGTGTAGACCCGTAACGGCGTATCCCGACCATCGGCGAACACAAAATCAATATGGGCGCCCTCGGAGCGGCCGATCCAGTTTTCCTGCATCGCGCGGACCTTGGGCGGCCAACGGTCGAGGGTTTCCAGTGACGCCAGAAGTTCGTCGCTGAATGCCGTGATCCGACCGAACCATTGCGAGAGCCTGCGCCGTTCGATCGGTGCGCCTGAGCGCCAGCCCTTCCCGTCAATCACCTGTTCGTTCGCCAGCACCGTGTTGTCCACGGGATCCCAGTTCACCCAGCCATCCTGGCGGTAGACCAGATCCTTTGCGAGGAAGTCGATGAACATCGCCTGCTCGTGGCGGTAGTAGGACGGGTCACAGGTTGCGAATTCGCGGCTCCAGTCGATGGACAGGCCCATCGCCTGAAGCTGCTCGCGCATGGTGGCGATATTCTCATGGGTCCAGGCAGCGGGATGGACCTTCTTCTCCATCGCCGCGTTCTCCGCGGGCAGACCGAACGCGTCCCACCCCATCGGATGCAGAACATTGAACCCCTGCGCACGTTTGTAACGCGCGACGACGTCGCCAAGCGTGTAGCAGCGCAGATGCCCCATATGGATGCGCCCCGACGGATAGGGGAACATCTCGAGGACGTAATATTTTGGTTTATCGGGGTCGGCCTCGACCTCGAATGTGCCGCGTTCCGTCCAGGCCGCCTGCCATTTTTGTTCAGCTTCGCGAAAATTATACCGTTGTGACATGGCCGGAAACCTTCTCGGCGCCTGAAGTGCTCAGGCGCGGCGGCTCAGAGAAATTGTTGTTGGATTACAGGATCGAACGGCGACGTACTCCGCTAGCCGCCCGGCTGGGAGATTCGCAGCTCGCGCGCGCGTGTGAGAATTGCATTCTCGAGGCTGGTCGATGTGTTCTTGCCGGTGTTCGCGTCCAGCCACCCGGCACCATCATCCCGTTTCTGGCGGAACACGGAGACGCGGACGCCGTCGGACCGGAGCTCTCTGCCCAGAATGAAGACGGTAACCTTGAACCGCTCTTCCGGGCTTTCCGGCGGTGCGTACCAGTCCGTGATTATGACGCCACCAAATGGGTCGGCCGATGACAGCGGCAGGAACGAAAGCGTGTCGAGTGATGCCCGCCACAGGAATGCGTTTACGCCGATGCCAGAGTTTGTGGGTTCATCGTCGCCACCACCAAGCAGGTTAATATCGCCGAACAGCTTGCCGCCGCTCTTGATATCTTTGTCCTCGAAGTCATCGGCGTCGGCGCGTTCTGACTCTATGCCCGCGCATGCCGTCAGGCCCATCAGGAGGAGGACGGCGGCAACGCGCAAAGTATGTTTGGGACTCATGGTTCGAACCCGATATGCAGCTGTTTCAGACATTCTGTGGCGTCATGAAATCAATACCGAATCATTAGCAGAGATTCAGGCACAAAAAAACAGGGCGACAGTAATCTGCCGCCCTGCTTTCTCGTCAAGCTGTAAAGAAGCTTTAGAAGACGAAACGGTTGACGAGCAGGAAGCCCTTACCGTCGTTGTCGGTCGTACCGCCAACACCGGCAGCAGTCGTCGGGTTGTCATGCTTGAGGAACGTGAGTTCCGCGCGCAGTGCCCAACCCGGTGCCACGGCATAACCAGCACCGAGTCCGTAACGAACGATCTCCGTGTCAGTCGCGCCAGCCGCCGAAGTGAGGGTCGAGTTGTCTTTCTCACCCTTGAGGTACCATGCACTGACACCCCACGGACCGGCCTGATAGCCAGCACCAACGCTCCACTGGTTACCCGAGTCCGCACCAGCAGCCGTCTGGGCAGCGGTGAGGAACGTGTCGCCATAGTCGCGATAGTGAGCGCCGACCGTGAAGCCAGCGAAGTCGACCCTACCGCCGACACCGAAGACCGAGAGATCCTCGTTTTCAGCACCACCGGCGGTCTCATCGGTGCCGCCTTCCCAGCCGACAGAAACGCCAACACCAACATTGTCGAACTTGCCGACATAGTTGGCAGACACGCCGAACACGTTCTCGAGATCGCCATCGGAGTCGGAATCAGCAACTGCGGCGCCGCCCGAAGCCGCACCCGAATCCGGGGTCCAAGAAGCACCGATCTGGAAACCGGAGAAACGCGGCGAGAAGTAGGTCGCCTTCGTGGCATCCGAGGTCGTCAGGACCTGCCAGTCAGCACGGGCCTGCAGGGCGTCTGAGCCTGCACCACCGAACACGGTGTTCAGGTCACCCAGACCACCGAACGGTCCGCCAGCACCCTTGGCCGCGTTCCACGCGCCAAGCTGCATACGGTTCGTGGCATCGTCCTGGTCGCCAAGCTCAATACGGCCCCAGGCATCGCTGTCCAGGAACGCCCAAGCTTCATCAGCTGCAGTACCGTCGGCAGCGCCGCCGTTCAGCTCGATGTTGACGCCATACTTGATGCCGTTGTCGGCAGTAGCAGAAGCGCCGAACCATACTTCGGACTCACTGACGGTGAAGCCGACGCCACGGTTAAGCGTGGAAACGTCCTCATCCTTCAGGTACGCGGAGAACCAAAAGATTCCGCCGAGTGTTACATTCATCTGGTCCCTCGAACCCACCGTGCCGGCATTTGCCGGAGCAGCGAGAAGCGAAGCACCCACCAAAGCCGTCGTGGCTAGTAGAGTCTTCTTCATAATTAAACCTCCAAGATCATGGACTTGCGTCCGCGATTGGCCCTAAGGGCCCGATTCAGCTTCGACACAACTGGCGTTTTCGCGGACGCCAGACACTAGTTGCGAAGCCTTGCGAAGGATAAAACTCCGGAAGTCCGGGCGTTGCAATGAAATCCGTGATTTTTCCGCAACGAATTCCATCGATTGTTGCATTTAAACAACAGTTGGTAAGCGCCTTGAATCGTTGAGATTGTCTATCCCAGCGCTGAATCCTTGTTTAGCCGTGCGGCGTAGGGCGCGAGTGTCTCGAATTCCGGCCCCAGGAACGGCTCAAAGTTTTTCCACCGTGCAACGGCGCGTTGATGCACCGGTTCGACGACGGAATTGTAGCTCGCGGTATTCACCCATTCCCCGACCCGGGTGCCGGCCTTGGCGTCGTCCGGGGTGTCGCCCGGGGTTCCAGATGGCTGGTCATCCTGGTTCGTCGTGGCAGGGTCGAGGCCGCAAAACCGCAGGATCTCAGGCAACAGGGCGCTGACGTCGGCGGTCAGCGTCTCGTAGTAGACGGTCTTCGTTTGATGGTGCAGCGCCGGCGCGAACGCGCGCCAGAGGCCCCAAACGGCCTCATACAATGCCACCGTATCCTGCATGTCGGCGAACAGCCGCGTGGTCCGATTGAGTTTGAACTCGGTCGTGAAGCAACTCAAACAGACATCGCGGGGATCCCGGAAAATCACAAGAATGGGAGAATCGGGAAACATGCGTGCGATCAGCGGGAGGCTGACGATGCTCATCGGGTTCTTGTCGACCAGAACGGCGCCGGGCGTCATCGCGGGTGGAATCATCGTTGAAACGCTGTCCCAGTAAAGGGAACGAAGCTCTTCGATGTTTTCCTCGGTCAATCGGCCGAGCGCTTCGGGGCTCAGAAATGGACTGCCCGTGATGTCGAAACACCGCGCCAGAGTCCGCGCCATTGTCGGTCGTTCGTCGGATATGTGGACATTCGGGCCTTCGCTGACGAGCCTTTCGAGCATGGTGGTGCCGGATCGCGGGAGCCCCACCAGGAAGATCAGCGACCCTGGTTTTGTTGGGTGATCGTCGCTGGCTGCCGGGCGCGCGTTGGTCTGCGCGGGCGGTTCTCTCAAGAGCGCTGCAAGGTCCAGGTCGGACTCCTCGAATGCGCGCCGGCTGGCCTGCAGGTTGGCCAGGTGCTCTTGCGCCTTTACCTGGCGGGCGCGCGGCAGGTCGCGAAACAATTCATTGGCGCGGCTGTAGAAGTTGAAGGCGTCTTCGTATTCGCCGGTTGCCTCACAAACGCGTCCGGCAGCGTGTGAGAAGCGCAGCTCCGCCGCAGTACCGCGAATGATGTCCCGGCTGGCCTGGACCCGTTCACGCGCAAGCTTGAAATCTTTCTCTCTCACCGCCGTTTGGACCAGGACCGTATGCGCCATCGGCTCGTGCGCATCGTATTGCAGGGCCTTGGCGGCGGCCTGTTTCGCTTCGTCGAGGCGCGACACTCGTTCGAGATGTTCCGCGAGGCGGGCCAGCATTCGTGGTTCGTTTGGGCTGGTCGCCAGGGCTGCATCGATCGTGTTGCGCGCGGCCTGCGGGTCCCGGCGCTGCTCGTGGACCCTGACGAGCGCCAGCGCGGAGTCGGTTCGCCCGGGCTCCAGCTTGAGAGCGTCTGACAGCGCTTCCGCGGCGAGTTCGCTCTGGCCCAGCTCTTCGAAGCAGAGGCCCAGGAGGTGGAGGCCATCGGGCCAGTCGGGCCGTGTCCGGACCAGCTTCTGCAGATGTGTAAGCGCCTCTTCCATCCGACCCTGGCGCAGCAGTGCGGCGGATAGATTGCGCACCAGGACCGGATCTTCCGGGCGGCGCGGGAGGAGAAACTCGAAAAGCTGTGCGGCGGCATCAGATTCTCGGCGCGCCAGAATATCCTGTCCCACCTGAATCAGGTGGTCGGTCGCCTCAGGGTTCGCATCGAGCCCCCCCCGCACAAGCTGGATGAGGTCTTCGTATCGGTCGGCCCGCGCGAGCACAGCCGCCAGATTGGCGAACGCGTCTTTGTACTGGGGCTGAATGCGGAGTGCGGCGCGGTACCAATCCACCGCATCTTCTATCTGTTCCTGCTGGCGGGCGCATTCCCCGCGATGGAACCAGAAAACGGCGTTGGTCGGCTCGAGCTCGGTGGCCCGGGTGAACCGCGCCATCGCTTCGGACAGGCGGCCGCGTTGCCCGTGCAGGACACCCAGCAGGTTTTCGGCGTCGGCATGGTCCGGATGGGCTTCGAGTACTGCCTCATAAGCCTTCTGCGCGGCTTCGAAATTGCCGGTCTGGTGCATTCTCAATGCGCCCGAAAGGTCGGGCTTTGAGCCGTTTGAGGTCTCGCTCATGTGTGATTTGCCGTGCTTCTTGGCCGCGCGCCTATAGCGGCGCGATGACCCGCATCGAGGCGAGGTCCTGAATCAACTTGGTTCGCGCCGCCGCCGCGAGACCCGGGAACGCTTCGGCGAACTCGTCGCCCGAAAACTGTCCCGCCTCGACGATCCACGCAACAGGGTCGACGATGTCATTCGGGATTGGCACCTGGCCCTTGTCGCTCTCCAGCAGCGCCTTGCCGTCCTTGTGCAGGATCTTGAGGCTTTTCACCGAGACCCCGAAACGGTCCTCGCCGTTCTCCGCCAGCGCATCGTCGGGCAAATTGAACCCGCCGCGATGATAGTGGTGCGCGGCGTGCATTGGTGCGATCGAGGCCTTGAAGCCATCGCTCTTGCCGATCCTGGCGAGCCGATCGGCCAGATCGTCGATCCAGGCGCCTTGCGCACCGTCGCCCGCGCCCGGCATCGGGATATTGGCGCGGAATGCCGGGTCGGCGAGCGCGTACTCGAACAGCATCGTCATCACATCGAAGCCGATGACATGAGTGACGCCAAACGACAGGTGGATGCATCCATCGCTCGATGCCAGCGCATCGTGATACTGACCGCGCGGAATATAGAGGACGTCGCCCGGCCGCAGCGTGACTTCATCCAGCAGCGCGCCGCGGTTCTGCTCGTTGAACGCATCGTCGACATTCTTGTAGGCGTCGTTGGCGATCGGGTTCTCGAGGCGGCCTTCGTAGATTTTCCAGACCTTCTCGCCGGCGACATGCAGGGCGAACACCTCATGGGTGTCGAAATGGGTCGGGAATGCCTGGTGCTGCTGCCATGAGCAGTAAAGGTTGCTTTGCACCTTCGCGCTGAGCCGCCGCTCAAGCGCGTCGGTGACGGCGATCAGTCCGGGTGTGAGCGTGTCGATGTCATTGGCCACGATGGAGGCGCCGCGGCGCAGCCAGCTTTTGACCTTCTCGGCGTCGGGCTGCATCGTTTGCTGATTGTTGCGGTCGATGGCCGGGCGGCAATATTTTTCGACGGGGACGGCGTTGGAATCGAGAAAGAGCTTCAGATTGGTCGGGCTCCAGATCGCCGTCATGTTGAGGATTTCGCTCAACGCGTCCCACGTCATGACATCGTCGAGCTTGTCCGGCGTGGGCGCCGGAATATGCAGCGGCTTTTGATCGTGATACTCGGCGAAGAACTCGTCTTCGCCGATGGGCGCGATCAGGTCGGCAAATGTATCGATTCGATTTCCCATGACACCTTTATAATACGATGAGACGCGCTCGAACATCGCGTTAAAGGAATGGAGGGCGTTGTGTCGCACGAAGATGAAAATTCCGGCGAAGCTGGGATTAAGGCCGATATTGCGGGGCGCCTGGGACAGGTTCGCGGGCGTATCGCCGCTGCGGCCGCGCGCGCAGCGCGGGATCCCGGCGATGTCACGCTGGTGGCCATCAGCAAGACCCAGCCCGATGAGCGCATCGATGCTGCGCTGGCGGCCGGTCAGCGCGTGTTCGGCGAAAACCGCGTCCAGGAGGCCGAGACCCATTGGAAGGGGCGACGAGACAGCGTCGAAGACCTCGAGCTTCACCTCGTGGGGCCGCTGCAGACCAACAAGGTCAAGGATGCGGTCGCGCTGTTCGATGTGATCCAGACGGTCGACCGGCCGAAACTGGCCGAGCATCTGGCGCGGGAGTTTGCCCGCATCGGGGTGCCGCGCCGGTGCTTCGTGCAGGTCAACACAGGCGAGGAGTCCCAGAAAGCCGGCATTGTCCCTGCCCAGGCCGATCGCTTTATCGCCGAATGCCGGGCGCTCGAGCTGCCGGTCGAGGGCTTGATGTGTATCCCGCCGGTCGACGAGCCCGCGCCGCCACATTTCGTATTGTTGGGCGAGATCGCGGCGCGCAACGGCCTGTCGGGTTTGAGCATGGGCATGTCCGCCGATTTTGAGGCGGCGGCCGAGCTCGGCGCGACCCATGTGCGCGTCGGCACCGGGGTGTTCGGGCCGCGGGTGACACAGCCCTAAAGGCCCTGATCTGGCAGGCCTGGTCTGGCTGGCCTAATCGGTACGGATATCGATCATCATGTCCGGGGTCAGGCGCGGCACCAGCGCCAGCAATGTGTCGCGCGGCAGGGCGATGCAGCCTTCGGTGGGCCCCAGTTCCCCGTCGTTCCCGACGTTCGCGCAATGCAGGAAGATCGCGCTGCCCAGCCCGGCGACCGGCGGCGCGTCATTTTGGCCGAGGATCACGAGCAGATCGTAGAGGCCGTCGTCGCGCCACATTCGCTCGGCGGATGCGCCATATGGCAGCGCGACCGCGCGATTGTAGGCCGGGTCGACGGGGTCGTCGCACCAGCCGTCGTGTTTTCCGGTGGGTGTTGCGAGAATGGGCGTGTCGGGCAGCGTGAGCCGGTCGGCGCGGTAGCGTATTTCGCGCAGGGCAAACCGGCCGACGGGTGTCGCGCCGTCACCTTCGTGCTTGTCGGGGCGAATGCCTGTACGACCCAGTGCGCAGTCATAATTCTCGCCGAACAGCACAAGCGTGCCGCGATGGGCTTGTTGTTCGGGCGCGGGGGTGACGATTAAGTCCATGGGGGGATTTTAGACCGGACGCGGCCGGGCCGCGAGCCAGTGGACCAGAACGGGCGGTCTATGAAGGGCCGGCGCCCGTCTGAGCGCTGCGCGCCTTGGTCAGCGCTTCGTATTTGCTCAGCGCATCGAGGATGGCGTTGCCGACCCACGGCTTGGTCCCGCCGAGATCCGGCGCGGCGCCGTTTTGCAGGGCCTGTTTCATGGTTTCCGCGTCGCGCAGGGCCTCATTCACCCAGTTTGTCGGCAATGCGCTTGCAGTAGTGCCGGGTTCGGGCACGGGAGCCGTGGGTTTCTGAGGCTCGTTATTTATCATCTGATCAATAACGGCTGGTTTCACCGTTTTGAGTGCCACCGGCGTTACCTGTGCTGTCTGCGACACGGGTGGCGCCAGAGACACAGGCGGTGCCAGAGGTACAGGCGGGACCAAAGGCACTGGCGCGGCGCGGACACTGGCGAGCGCGGGCGGGCCCCCCAGAACGATGTCTGTGTCCGTATGCCCACCTGCGTCGGCCTGTTCGTGAATAATGGGCTCACCATTCGACACGGCGGCCTGCTGGGGTCCGACCCCCGGTTCGCGTTCGCCGGTGACCATGGCCAGCGTGTGGCCGAGGAGGTCATCGCCCGACGCCTGTTCCAGGATCACGTTCGCGGAGGCCGACGCAAGCCCGAGCGGGCCGCCGAACAGGCCGCCGCCGAGTATTCGCGCGGACGGGCTGATCTCATCGCCGGTGATCTCGCGGTACAGGGTGGAGACCAGCGGGATGTGTTGCAGCGGGTTGATGACATCGAGCAGCGTCGAGAAGAAGCCCTCGCCCTCACCAAAACCCTCCGCCGTACTGCCGGATTCACCGGTCCCGCTGTAGACCAAACCAAGGGTCGGGTCGTGATAGCCGAGCATGGCTTCGGAATTGGCGCTGGTGTCGATCAGACTCATGTCTTGGATGACGTTGCAAGCGCGGGGCCACCCGCCGGCCCCGCGGATGGTTTAAAATATTGTGTTGAATCAGTTGGTTGCGACGCTGACGGATCTCGTCCGGCGGTGCCAACCCGGCATTATTTGCCGGGTGGTGTGATCAAATGGCCCGCGCGGGACTTCTTCGTCGCCAGATAGAATTCATTGTGCTGGTTCGACGGGAAGCTGTGCTCGACGCGCTCGACGACGTCGATCTGCCATTCGCGCAGCGCCGCCACCTTGTTGGGATTGTTGGTGAGCAGGCGCACCGCAGCCACGTCCAGCTGGTGCAGCATTTCGGCCGCCGGCCGGTACAGCCGTTCGTCGGCCTCAAAACCGAGCTGCTGGTTGGCCTCGATGGTGTCGAAGCCCTGATCCTGGAGCGTGTAGGCGCGCAGCTTGTTCACCAAGCCGATGCCCCGGCCCTCCTGGGCCAGATACAGAACGATGCCGCCGCCCTGCTTGCCGATTTCCTGGATGGCGCCGCGCAGCTGGTCGCCGCAGTCGCACCGGAGACTTCCCAGCAGATCGCCCGTGAAACATTCCGAATGGAGCCGAACCAGAACCGGCTCTGCCGTGTCGGGCGCGCCGATGACGATGGCCAGATGCTCGCGCCCGCCGTCGCTCGGGCGGAACGCGACAATCTCCACATTGTCGTTGGCGTCGAGCGGGACGCGTGCCGCGCCGACGCGCTGCAGCGTGCGTGCCTCGATCTCTTGGTAGTTGCGCACATGTTCGAGCTCGACCATCAGCAGGGATTCGGATTCGGCCCAGGAGGGCAAATATTCCAGCCGCTCGGTCGGCACCGGTGCGACCACGGCGGCAGGCAACAGGCCAGCCAGCTTGAGCAACTCGATCGCGCCGATCTCGGTGGCATCGGTACCGGGGGCACCGGGCCGGGTGGCCGGGTCGATCTGGGCGATCGAAACCGCAGACACGGGCCGGTCGGATTGCGGGCCGGCCGGGTCAGCCATCATCCGCACCGTCTCGGCGGTCATGCCCTCGGCCAGCGACACGCGGACCGCGCCGTCGGGATTGTCGGTCAGCCCCAGCACCAACGCGCGCCGCCCCGTCAGCAGCAGGGAGGACGAGGCCTTCGAAAGCCCGGCGATGTGCGCGAGTTGGCTTGCCGAAGCACCTTCAGCCGGGTGGACCAGCAGCGCCTGATCCGGCCCCAACAGGATAATGGTCGCGCCCCGGCGCAGATCGGAGATCGCGCGTTCAACGGGCTGGAGCGTGTTTGGAAGTTGCTGCATCACGGGGTCTGCTGGTTCGAGGTGTGGCGGAATATGCGCCAACAGTGATCGGTCGGCAATACGGGTGGGGAACTTGTCTCGTGCCGCGATCCGGGGGCCGATCCGGGTCCGGGAATGCTTTCCCGCTCTCTCGAACGTGATCGATCGTGAGGCCCCGGATTGGGGGGGCCACCTCTTGCAATGGCTTCCCGAGACGCTACGTGTTTAGCAACACAAAGGGGGCCGTCATGGCGAAAGCAATCTGGAATAACATCGTCCTTGCCGAAAGCGAGACCTACGAGACCGTCGAGGGAAATATCTATTTCCCGATGGACTCGCTGAAGCGCGAATATTTCACGGAAAGTGCCACGACCACGGGCTGCCCCTGGAAGGGCACGGCGAAATACCTTTCCGTGGATGTCGAAGGCGAGGTTAACGCCGACGCCGCGTGGTATTATCCCGATCCGAAATCGGCCGCGGAAAACATCCGCGACCACGTCGCCTTCTGGCGCGGCGTCCAGGTGAGCGCCTAAACGATGATGAGTCTGGCTATGACGAATGCGGTGGAAACCAAGTTAACGAACGGCAAGAAGATCCTGCTGATCGATGATGACGACGCGTTGCGTGATTCTCTCTCGGAGCAGCTGGCCCTGCACGAGGAGTTCGTCACCACGGAGGCCACCAGTGCCGCCGATGCGCTCGAGGTCACGAAGACCGAATATTTCGACGCCATTTTGCTCGATGTCGGCCTGCCCGACATGGACGGGCGCTATCTTTGCCGCCTGCTGCGCCGCAATGGCGTGAAGTCGCCGATCATCATGCTGACGGGCCACGACACCGACGCGGACCAGATTCTCGGTCTCGACGCCGGCGCCAACGACTACATCGCCAAGCCGTTCCGCCTGAATGTCCTGCTCGCGCGACTGCGCGCCCAGTTGCGCCAGCACGAGCAGAGCGAAGACGCGGTCTTCGTCATCGGCCCGTACACCTTCCAGCCGGCCCAGAAAATTCTGGTCGATGGCGAGCAGCGCAAGGTGCGGCTCACCGAGAAGGAAACGGCGATCCTCAAATATCTCTACCGGGCCGGCGACAAGGTCGTCAGCCGCGACACGTTGCTGGGTGAGGTCTGGGGCTACAATGCGGGGGTCACGACCCACACGCTCGAGACCCATGTCTATCGCCTGCGCCAGAAGATCGAGGCCGACCCGTCCAACGCGCGAATCCTCGTGACCGAGCCGGGCGGCTACCGCCTGGTTCCGTAGTAGGGCGGCGGGCGGCCTGACCTCTCGCGGGTGGCCCTAGCTGCCTGTCTTCAGGTCGCGGATGCGTACCCCGAGATAAAGTGTTCCCACGATCGTCGCGCCGGCAATGGCAACGAACGTGTAGGCGACGGTGATCCAATTGCCGGTCAGCTCGAACATGCCCGCCGCGATGAGCGGCCCCGCGAGAATGCCCAGATAGCGCCCGGTCAGGACGACTGCGAACGCGTCGGTTCCGGCGCGATGGCCGCCGACCAGGGTCGAGGGCAGCGCCCAGAGCGAGGTCGGGGTCAGGCCCGCGGCGACCCCCCAGACGACGAGGCTGGCGAGCCCGATGACGGGCGTGCCCGCGAACGGGATCATCGCCCAGCCGACGGCCTGCAGCGCCAGCGCGAAGGTCAGTAGCTTGATGACCCCGACGCCGGTCTTCAAGATCATCCCGCCGATCAGTGAGAAGACGAGCAGCACGATCACCGGGATCTGGTTGATCAGCACCGCGCCATCGGCCGAGAAGGCGCGGACGTCCACGAGATAGACCGGCAGCCAGGTGAAGTAGCCCATGAACTGGGCCTGCCAGAGGAAGAACAGTGAGGCCGCGACCCACAGCGCGCGGATCTCTTTTGATGTCAGCGGCGCCACCTCGGGTTTGGCCGATGTTTCTGGCGCGCCGGGTGGCGCGGTGCGGATATGGGCGACACCCGGGACCGTTCCACGCTTGACGATCCACCAGGTCCATAGCGCCACCGCGACGGTCGCGAGGCCGCCGAACCACCAGACCGGCTGCCAGATATCGATGGCGACCGAGGGCTGGGCGACGATGTTGGCCACGAGCTGGCCGACGGGAATCCAGGTCGCCTGGGCGGCGATGACGATGGGCAGATGGCCGGGCCCCGCACTCATGTTTGCAAACGCCGGCATGCAGACGGCCAGCACCGCGGCGCCGAACCCCTCGATCAGGCGCGAGGTGAGCATCACCGACCCGCTCTCGGGGAAGGCGAGCCCCAGGGCCGTGCCCACGAGCATCAGGCCGAAGGCCGCCATGAGATAACGTTGGGCGCCGTCGCGCCGGATCGCGCGGCCGACCCGCACACTGATCAGCATGCCGGCGATGGCGAAGATCGACATGAAGCCGGCGGCGACGATCGTGTTGTAGCCGTAGATGTCGAACATCACCGGCAGGACCGGCGGCACCTTGAACTGGAAATAGGCGGCAACGAACCCCAGCACGATGCCGTAGGACACGCCGGTCCAGTTTGTCTGTGAGGTTTGTGTGGCGGGGTTGGACATGCTTCGGGCTCTTGGCTGTCGCCGATTATTGCTGTTTCAGCGGCAACTGGTTGGCGGAACTTTCTTCCTCCGCTTCTACCACCGCGCGCGCGCGTGACAAAAGCGCACCCAATATTATACGCAGGGCCATCTCGCTTCGCGTTTCGCGGCGAAGAATGTTTCCGGCGTACCGACCGACCAGAGAAAGCGATCGCCGGGTCGCGATCCTCCTTGACCCTCCATCTGCTGGAAGGACTAGTTTCGGTTCTTCGGTTGGCATGACCGGCAAAACACGGGGCCGGTCATTCGAACATCCGTGAAGCGACCGACCGAGCGGAGTTGCTGCCCAAAACGATCTGATGCCAGGAAGGTATTGGTCCTGTTGAACGAGTGAGCCGTCGCGACGCGACGATGCAGATCGCGATGTCCATATGCTGCGATTCCTGCCGCACCCGCGGTGCTCAGGCTTTCGATTCACGTATCAGAACTCTTACCGGAGATAAAAAATGAACCTCAATGCAAATAAACTGGCCCTCTCCACAGCCATCACGTTCGGGCTTCTTTGGGTTATCTGCAGCGCGCTGGTCGCGCTCATCCCCGGGGCGACGCTCAGGATGACGGGTTACATGGTTCATGCGGAGCTTGCGGCGTTCCAGTGGTCCCTGACCTTTGCCAATTTCATCGGCGGGCTGGTGCTCTGGTCCGTGCTGTCGGGCCTGGTCGTCTGGCTGGTGGCGCGCATCTACAATCGAATCGCGGTCTGAGTTTCTTTCGCGCGTTCCGCGGAAAATTTCAGCCCCCGCTCTTCCGCTTTGCCAACGCCCTGTACAGCGCCTCCGGGCTCACGCCGATCTGCTGTGAGAGATTTTTCCATTCGCCTTTTGGGGGTATATCGCCATACCAGCTTTCCCATGCCCCCAGTCTAGCTTCGATGGTTCTGAGCGAAAGCATCTCAGCGCGAAAGCGTGTGTTCTGAACTTCGTGCGCCAGATGGGCCATAAAGGCTTCCGCGATATCCGGTTCTTCGCGCAGCCGCTTTCGTAACGCGCTCCGTGGGATGCTCTGGACAGTTGCGGCATCCTTCGCGACGGCGTCGCAGTGATAGGTTTTTGCGAACAGAGACGCTTCTGCGACAACGTCACCGGGCCGCGTTCGTTGCAGTATGACGGAGCCGCCGGTCTCATCGAATCGAACAAGATGCACTTCACCCGAAAGCACCAGGTGGAGTCGACGAACGGGCTCTCCAAGGTGGAAAAGATGCGCACCCGGATTGAGCGTACGCCGGGAACCGCCCGACGATCGCAGTAAATTAAAAATCTCGGAAGACATGATCAAGATCATGTCAGCGTTTTCGCTACGCTGGCAAGGTCGGGAACGAATTCATACTCAGGAGCAGGAAATGCTGAAGTACATCGTAACCGCTGCGGTCTTGATGCTGCCGCTTGCCGCGCAGGCACAGCCTGCCGACCGGGCGCATAATTCCGGTATGTCTCACGTCGATCATGGTGTTGGGATTGAACGCGCGAGGGACGTCGCTGCCCGGGAGCCCGGCCAGGGTGCCTTCGCCGCAGTTCAGGAGATTGTCTCCCTATTGGAATCCGATGCGGACACAGACTGGGCGATGGTCGATATCAACGGGCTCCGCCAGCATCTGATCGACATGGATAATGTGACACTGCGCGCCGACGTTACGGCGACGAACATTGCGGGCGGAAAGAGCTATTTGGTGACCGGAGCAGGTGCGGTCCGTGACTCTATCGACCGAATGATCAAGGCGCACGCCGAGACAATGGACGGAGTAAACGGCATGCGGATATCAGCCGCGACCCTGCCTGATGGAACGATAATGACCGTAACTGTGGCCGCGCCGGCGGATCTGCCCAAACTCGAGGGTCTCGGTTTTTTAGGGGTCATGGCGCTGGGTATGCATCACCAGGAACATCACCTCATGATCGCGAAGGGCAAGGGTCCGCATGGATGATTTCGAAGGGAGAGATTGAACTCATCTCTTGGAGTTCCTGACTGCGGAACTGTCTAGAAAATGTACGTTTTCTGCCCCCAGAACTTTGGAATTAAATGCACAGCCGACCCAAGTCACGAGGCCTGACCTGGGCCGGCTCGATGCACCACAACCTGAGAACGACTTTGTCCGCGGCCTATTCAGTATCGTCGTTGTTCAGAAGGTAGTGGGCGATCGCACGCAGGTCCTCATCAAAAAGCCATGAGGTGCCGTCGCGAATGACCTCTCCCATACTGCCGCCAAGTACGTCGCCATTGGGTTTCGTGCCGAACCTCAGTCCGAAAGCCAGGTTGTTCTCTGTCCAGCCGCGTTCCCCGAGCACAGAGGGCGTGATTGGAGGAGAACGTTCTCCGCCCGGCAATCCCCCTGCACCGTGGAGCGCCAATTCAGCATCGCTGGCGCCGAGTGGATTCCGCGGCGTGTGGCACGCCCCGCAATGGGCAGGCCCCGTGACGATATACTTGCCGCGGTTCCAACTTTCGCTTCTGGTGGGATCATCCTGAAACGTCTCAGAGTCAAAGAAGAGATTCTGCCATCCACGCAGCGCCCACCGTTGATCAAATGGAAATTTGAGATCTTGTGGTTTTGAGGGTGTGTCTGCATTCGGAACGGTCTTCATGGCGGCCCAAAGGTCGGCGATGTCCTGATCCGTGAACTTTGAGTAGAACGTATACGGAAACGCTGGGTAGTACGGCTCGCCTTCCGGGGAAATGCCATGACGCAAGGCGCGCGCGAAGTCGTTCAAAGACCACGCACCCAACCCTGTCGCCGGATCCGGCGTTATATTTGGCCCATAGAAAGTACCGAATGGCGTCTTGAGAGGCGGGCCACCCGCCAGAAGATCTCCGCCACCTGACTCGTTCGTGTGACATGCTATGCAGCCTGCCAGGCGTGCGAAATACGCGCCACGATCCGGATCACCTTCGAGCGTCGCGACAACGTTTTCAGGTACCGGATTGCCGCGGAAAATGGTCGCGGCAGCGCCGACCGTGACCGCCACGATCACCGCGGCAGCCACCAGGTAAATATTTCTCATGGGTGCTGCCTACTGTTTCTTGCGGAATTGCGTGTGACAGGCGCTGCATGTCTGCGTGACGCGGGCAAAGGCTGCATTGGGTGACATCTGAGCCAAGGCCGCGGGGTCGTTCATCGGCATCCCGTCGGCAGATTGGCCCATCATCGGGTTTCGGCGTCCCATTGGGCTCGCACCCAGGCCGCCCTGGCGTCCCTGATTCATACCCGAACCCATGCCCGGACCGCGGGGGTTGTCAGCTGCCGCTGCCAGCGCGCCGGCATACTTTGTCAGGTCGTCCGCGAGTTCCGAGAAACGTTGCCAATTTTGCCAAATCGCAGGCAACGATTCACTCGGGCCCTGAATGCTCCCCTCGGGAAACAATCGAGTCATTTGTTCGCCGCCATGGTTCCCTATGAAGCTCGCTGCTTGGCGAACAATCGCCGCATCGTATGGTTTTTCGCCTTGAAACATCTCCGTGATGGTCTTCATGGATTTACCGACCGAAGCCATGAGGTCCATCCGCTCTTTAACGATTCCGGTGGCACCGCCATGGGCAAAGGCCAGGCTGGTTGAGGCCACGATGATGAGTGCCCCGACCGGGGCCAAAACCTTGAGATTGAAAATTTTCATATTCACTTCCTACTTCCGAGCATTGGCCTCGCAGGTGTCATGTTCCCGGCTCACGTGGGCTGGGAGCGCGATAGCAAAGGCATTGAAAGAAAATCAGCTAGTTCAGTTCAGCTGTTCTCTGCTTCGGAGGCGGCGGATCAATCGTGAGAAATGAAACGGGCGGAAACCCCGTTATGACCGAGAATGGCACGGTGGTTGTAGACCGAAGCACGCCGGCCAGATCTGCATTGGACATCGAATGACCAGATGAACAGGGAACAGCGCCGTGATGGCACGTGCGCGGTTCTTCATGGCCGTCTTGCGGGTGACCCGGGGTCAGCGTTTCCGCCACAACTTGCGTTGTATATTCTGACGGCTTTACCGGATCGGCATGAGCGTGAGCAGGAGATGCGGTGCCCACGACCAGCACAAATGCAAATGCAACCGCAGCCCACAAAAGCGTGGTCTTTGAAAAAAGCTTGTCGATGAGGCTGCTGTCCAAACCCAATTGAGTCATGTTTTGCGCCTGCCGGGAGACCGTTCCGGTCGTATGCTAAGGACCGTATGACCTTCCGACGCTACTGAGTATTCATTGCTCAATGGTTAGGAACCTTTGGCGCGTCCGTTGATGTCGCTCTGTCGCTGCTGGATCTTGTCGGGCCAGCGCGACTTAATATAGGCGAGCACCGCCCAAATTTCCCCGTCTGAAAGTTTTCCTTCGTAAATCGGCATGTCCGACTGTACGGGCTGCCCGACCAGAGCGGACAATCCGAATTTCGTGAGATTGAACAAAGACAAGTCGTCATGGTGCCAGGTGTGGCCTGACGCGTCATGGGGGGGAGCTGGAAGCTTACCGTTCGCCTTACGCGATCGCCAGTTCGGCTGACCTTCAAGATTGGCGCCGTGGCAAGCTCCGCATTGGGATGCATATACTTGCCGCCCCATCGCCACGAGTTCCGTATTTGAAGGGTCGGCCGAAAGAGTTGCTTCGGCAGTTGGTTTGCCAACCGCGAGATAAACACCCGCGGCAACTATCGCGATCACAAAAACCGTTATCACCAGACTTCGTTTGGACATAAACCTGCTCACCAAGTGCAGATCATGTTCTACAGCTTCCATCTACAGGAAGGTCAAGGTCGTTTGGGCCGCTCCCTCTTCGGCTTGGACAGGATGCTGGTCTGCATTCTGTGCGTTTGGCCCGAAATTACCGCGATCAAACAGGGCTGGCCTCTGCAAAGCTCCCCGCTATCAACAGTGGCGGGAGAACCGCCGGTCGCTATATCGGTCCGGTATTACCCTCGGATCCGGAAATCGGGCAATATTCAGAACGATGTATTCTACTCTGTCATACAACGCACTGACGGCGTCGGCGTTCACGGGGTCTGACGCGCGCGTTCGTTGCCCGGACCATGCCGGATGAGCGACGCTCATACCGACAGCGCGAAGGTCGAGGTCACCTTCTGGGGCGTGCGCGGTTCTATCGCGTGCCCCGGCCCCGAGATGAACCAGTTCGGCGGCAACACGTCGTGCGTCGAGGTGGAGTGCGGTGAGGGCCGGATCATCCTCGATGCCGGCACCGGCATCCGCCCGCTCGGCAATGCGTTGTTGAAAAATGGCGCGCCGGTGGATGCGGACCTCCTGCTGAGCCACACCCATATCGACCACATCGTCGGCATGCCGTTCTTCGGTCCGGCCTATTGCGAAGACAGCAAGCTGCGCATGTGGGCCGGGCATCTGCAGCCCGAACGGGAGCTCGCCGACGTTCTGTGCGCGATGATGGCCGACCCGCTGTTTCCGATCCCCATGGACGTGATGGCGGCGGACAAGAGCTTCAACGATTTCCACGCCGGCGAGACCTTCGACCTGGCCTGCGGTGCGACCGTGCGGACCTGCGCGCTGAACCACCCCAACGGCGCCACCGGCTACCGGATCGAACAGGATGGCCGCGCGATTTGCTACGTCACCGACACCGAGCATGCCGAAGGCACTCATGACGAGAACATCCTGGAGCTGATCCAGGGGGCCGACCTGTTCATCTACGACACGACCTATACGGACGCGGAATATCCGTCCCATGTGGGCTGGGGGCACTCGACCTGGCAGGAGGGTGCCGCACTGGCCGAACTCGCCAATGTGGGGACCTATGTGCCGTTCCATCACGACCCGTCCCATGACGACACGGTGATGACGCAGATCGAGGCGCAAGCGAAGGCGCGGTTCGAGAACACGATCGTGGCGCGCGAAGGCCTGACCCTGAAGTTCTAGTGTCCGTGCCGGGCCGTTATCTGTTCGGGTTAATACCGCGCATCACGAGCCTTTGACGGGAACGGACCGCCGCGCGACGCCATATCTAATCGTTGAAGAACCGGCCCCTGAACGACTGGCGGAACCCGGAACCATGACGGCACAGAATGACGAGTCCTCAACCAACCTGATCACCCGTGTGCTCACCACATTGCGCGGCGGGACCGCGCCGGTCTTGCCGTCCCGGGTACGCGAGGATGTCGCGCGCCAGCAGGACCGCTCGGAGCAGATCATCTCGGTCGTGCAGATCATGATCGTGTTGCTGTTCGGCGGTTTGTTCCTGGTCGCCACGGGGCCGGTTGGCGTTGATGGCGGCGAGCTGGCATTCGAGCTGACGCCCTGGGCGCTGGGCGGGTATCTGGTTTTCTCCGTGATGCGGTTCGCCGCCAGCTGCAAGACGCGCCTGCCGGGCTGGTTTCTGACGCTGTCCGTGATCGCCGACATGGCGTTGCTGATGGTCCTGATCTGGAGCTTCCATCGCACCTATCAGCAGCCGCCGTCCTTCTATCTGAAGGCGCCGACGCTGCTTTACGTGTTCATCTTCATCGCGCTGCGCGCCCTGCGTTTCGATGCGCGCTATGTGCTGCTGGCCGGGTTCACCGCCATCGCCGGCTGGTCGATCCTGGTGCTCTATGCCGCGGCGTTCGAGACCGGTGAGATGACCCTGACCCGCAACTATGTGGAATACATGACCGGCAACACGATCCTGCTGGGGGCCGAGCTCGACAAGCTGATCACGATCGCCATCGTCACGGCGGTGCTGGCGGCCGCGGTCCTGCGGGCGCGCCAGACATTGTTTACGGCGGTCTCCGAAGGCTCGGCCAAGCGCGATCTCTCGCGCTTCTTCGACACCTATGTGGCCGACCGGATCACCGGCAGCGAACATGAGCTGCGCGCGGGCGAGGGTCAGCATCGCAACGCCGCGGTGGTGTTCTTCGACATCAGGGGCTTCACTGCCCTGTCGGATCGCCTCGACGCCGATGAACTCGTGCAACTGCTTTCGGAATATCAGTCACGGATCGTGCCGATCGTGCAGGACAATGACGGCATCATCGACAAGTTCATGGGCGACGGGGTGATGGCGACGTTCGGTGCGGTGGCACCGAGCACGACTTATGCCGCCGACGCGCTGCGTTCGATCGAGGCGGGGATCGAGGTGATCGATGCCTGGAACACGAACCTGGTCGCGGTCGGGAAACCCGCCCTGACGGTCAACGCGGCGGCGGCTTCGGGCGACCTGATTTTCGCCGCGGTCGGCGACGAGAACCGCCTCGAATACACGGTGATCGGCGACACGGTGAACCTTGCCGCGAAGCTGGAGAAGCACACCAAGTATGAGGATGCCTGCGCCGTCGTCACGACCGAGACCTACGACCTCGCCCTGGCCCAGGGCTTCGTCCCGCGCCATGCGGGCGACCGGCGGATCGGCCGGTCCGTCGAAGGGGTCGGCGGGCTCGTCGATCTGGTGGCACTGGGGCGGCGCAGAGAAGTTTAGGATTTCCTACTTATAAGGATCCGCTGCGTCACGCAGGCCGTCGCCGAGGAAGTTGAACGCCAGGATCGTCAGGATCACCGGGATCATCGGCGCCATCAGCCACGGATAGAGCACCACCACCTGGATGTTCTGGGCCTCGTTCAACAGGACACCCCAGCTGGTCACCGGCGGGCGCAGGCCCAGGCCGAGGAAGCTGAGTGCGGTCTCGCCGAGGATCATCTCCGGGATCGCGAGGCTCGCCGAGGCGATCAGATGGCTGGCGAAGCTGGGCACCAGGTGGCGCCCGATGATGCGCTTGGTGCTGGCCCCCATCAGGGTGGCCGCGATGGCGAAATCCTCTTCGCGCAGGGACAGCAGCTTGGACCGTACGGCGCGCGCGAGCGACGGCCAGTCGAGCATCGCCAGAATCAGGGTGATCCCGAAATAGATCACGATCGGCGACCATTTGGCCGGCAGGGACGCCGACAGGGCCATCCAGAGCGGCAGGCGCGGGAATGATTTCAGCACCTCGATGAGCCGCTGCACGCCGTTGTCGACCCAGCCGCCGTAGAAGCCGGCGACGCCGCCGATGATGATGCCCAGACTGAAGCTCAGCACGATGCCGATGAGCCCGATGGAGAGCGAGATCCGCGAGCCGTAGATCATGCGCGAAAGCATGTCGCGGCCGAGCCGGTCGGTGCCCAGCAGGAACACCGGCGCGCGGCGGCTCTCGGGACAGAACAGGTGGAAGTCGCCCTTGAACAGGCCCCAGAAATTATACTCCGACCCGGGATAGCCGCCCGAGCAGAAGAACCGGATGCGATTCACCTTCTTGGTGTTGACCGTGTAGATTTTCTGCAGGGTCTCGGGGTCGCGCTTGGAAGTGTAGCCATAGACGAAGGGGCCGACGAGCTTGCCCTCGTGGAACATATGGATGGCCTGTGGCGGCGCGAACACGTTGCGCACGTCACGGTGCTGCAATTCGTACGGCGCGAACACCTCGGCGAAGGCGGCGACCAGATACAGGAAAATCAGGAAGAAACCGGCGGCGACCGCGATCTTGTGGCGCCTGAGCTTCCACCACATGAGCTTCCACTGGGACGCCATGTAGTATTTTTCCTGCTCCGGCGTGAGCACAACTTCGACATCCGCGTCGAAGGGCTCATCGGAGACGAAATGGGGAATCGTTTCGTCCGGCTTTTCGGGGGATTTGTCCCCGCCGGGCGTCTCGTTATCGGGGCTCATCGCGTGGCCCCCCCGCTGAGCCGGATCCGTGGGTCCAGCACCGCCAGGGCGAGATCGGACAGGAGCGTGCCGATCACCACGAGCAAGGCGAGGAACATCAGGAACGAGCCGGCGAGGAACATATCCTGGGCGCGCAACGCGTCGAGCAGCATGCGGCCGGTGATATCCAGGTTGAGCACGACGGCGACGACCGCCGAGCCCGAAATGACTTCAGGCAGGATCGAGCCGATATCCGCGATGAACGGGTTGAGGGCCATGCGCAACGGGTATTTCCAGAGCAGCTTGCGCGGCGCCAGACCCTTGGCCCGGCCGGTGACGACATATTGCTTCTGGAGCTCATCGAGCAGGTTGGCCCGCAGCCGCCGGATCATGCCCGCGGTGCCCGACGTGCCGATGACGATCACGGGAATCCACAGATGCTCGAGCACCGACAACATCTTGTCGAGGGTCCAGGGCGCGTTGCGATACTTGTCGTCCATGATGCCGCCGATGGACGTGTCGAACCACTGGTTGGCGAAGTACATGAGCACCAGTGCGAGCAGGAAGTTTGGTGTCGCGAGGCCGAGATAGCCGATCAGGGTGGCGACGTGATCGGACACGCTGTACTGGCGGGTCGCCACATAGGTGCCGATGACGAAGCTGACGATCCAGATGAAGGCGATGGTCGAGAAGGTCACCACGAACGTCAGCAGGATGCGCTGGCCGATCAGCTCGGAGACGGGGCGGTTGTGTTCGAACGACCAGCCGAAATCACCCTGGAGCAGCCCGAAGAGCCAGGAGAAATATTGTTCGACCGGCGACTTGTCGAGGCCGTAGGCCTGGCGCAGCGCCTCGATCTGGTTCTGATCCACGGCTTCGCCGCGCGACGCCATCTCCGCGATCAGCGTCTCGAGATAGTCGCCCGGCGGCAACTGGATGATGATGAACACGATCGCGGAGACCGCGAGCAGTGTCGGGATCATCAAAAGCAATCGGTGAACGATGTAGCGAAACATGATCGATCTCGGGCTCTATGAACGCGGTCTTGGGAACTAGGGCTTGGCGAAGTAAAAGGTGTCGGGCAGGTAGATGCCGAAATGCGCGCCGGGGTCCCAGGCGTAGATCGCGTCTTCGGGCACATTGCGGAGCGTGTTCATCACCACGACGGGCTGCTTGGTACAGCAGACGACGCCGATCGTGTAGGTCTCGTCGGCATTGATTGTCAGAATTCGTTCCCAGATTTCCGTGCGCTCGGCCTCCGATGATGCGGACTGCCAGCGGCGGAACAGGTCGAACAGCTCCTGGGCCGCGGGCATGTCGATCGCGTCCCCGGCCTGTCCCTCGGTCTGGAAATACTGGCCCCATTTCGGCCATTGATACTGATCCTGCCGGGTCGGCACGAACTCCTCGGGGCTCATATTCGCGGTGACGACGCCGTTGTTCACGCCGAACCAGACACCCATCATGGTCTCGCCCGCGAACACCCGGTTGCGGAAGACCTCGCGCTGGGACGGGCGGGTGAAAATCTTCACGCCGATGTCGAACCAGGAATCATGGACCAGCTCGAGCACGTCGGTCTGTTCGGTCTCCTCGCCGGCCGTCTCGACGACGATTTCGAGCCGCCGTCCGTCGGGCAACAGGCGCACCCCGTCCTTGTCGCGCTTCTCGAGGCCGATCCCGTCGAGCAGGGCGTTGGCGCGGTCGAGATCGAACGTGGCCCATTTGGTCTGGAACTCCTCGCGGAACAACGGGCTCTGCGGCAGCACCGTGTTGTTGGAGGGCGTGGCCAGGCCGAAATAGATCACCTCGTTGATCTCTTCGCGGTCGACGGCGAGGCTCAGCGCGTGGCGGAAATCACGGTTGCGGAATATCTCGCGCCAGCCCGGGTCGGCGATGTGCATGTTGGGATACAGCGCGATCCGCGCGCCCAGGGAGGTGTCCCACAGCAGGGTGCGGAAGCCCTCCTTCTCCTCCGCCCGCTTCAGAAATGTGAAGTGGCTCATGAACAGGCTGCGGGCCTGCAGGTCGATTTCGCCGGCGCTGGCCTTGGCGGGGATCAGCTTGCCGTCGGAGATGTTCATCAGGACCCGGTCGATATAGGGCAGCTGATTGCCGGCCGCGTCGACGCGGTGGAAATAGGGATTGCGGACGAACACGAATTGCTGCGACGGCGGGCGGATCGTGTTGAACCAGGGCTGCAGGGTGGGCAGCGCGGGGTTGTCCATGTCGTAGAGATTGTCCCGGCTGTTGTGCAGCGGTCCCCAGCCGCGCATGCGGCGTTTCTTGATCAATACGGCCAGCTCTTCGGGCGTGGCGTAGGATTCATGGAACTGCTTCAGGTAGTGCGCGGGCCGGTAGATGAACGGCGGGCGGGGTCCGGCGAGCGCGGGCAGGAAAAACGGGTTCGGCTTCGACCAGGTGAAGCGGATGGTGTGTTCGTCGAGGATCTCGACGTTGGGCACTTCGCCGTCGACCTTCAGCAGGACCGGCGGTCCAAGAGGCGAGAGGTCGGAATTGTTGGCCATGTCCTCCCACCAGTAACGGAAATCCTCGGTGGTAAAGGGGTGGCCATCGGACCATTTGTGGTCTTTGCGCAGCTTGAAGGTGAAGACCTTGTCGTCGACCGCCTCGTAGGATTCGAGGATGTCGGCGACGAGATTGTAGTCGCCGTCATAGCCGACGAGCCGGGCATAGCCGTAGACGGTCATGAGGCGGGTGTCGCGCGAGCGTGACATCGCGATCCGTAGATCGCCGCCATAGGCGCCAGGGCCGGTCTCGATGACCCGCGGCGGCTGGGGCAGCCGCTGGTCGACCGGCGGCAGCTTGCCGTCGGCCACCTCGGCCGCGAGCATCGGGGACTGGGCGAAGTCGGCAGATGCCAGCGACGGCATCAGAACAAGTGCGGCGAGAGCTGCCACTGCTGCAGACATGGCGGGAGACAGGGCGGTGGGGACGAAATTCTTCAGGCGCATCACGCGACCTCCGGCAGGGCGCCGCGCTCGGGGTCGGCACGGACATAGTGCCCGTCCTCCAGCTCGACGAGCCGGGGCTGGGACTGGTTGTCGATGGTGAACGGGGCCGGCCAGTGGGCCGGATCCGATGCGCGATCCTCCATCAGATCGCTGAGATTGAGCCGGTTCTCGAGGCTCGGCTCGGGCACTGCGGAGAGCAGCGCCTGGGTGTAGGGATGCGCCGGGTTGGCGAACAGGGTCTTGGCCGGCGCCAGCTCGACCAGGCGGCCCGCGCACATCACCGCGATCCGGTCGGCGATATAGTCGACGACCGCGAGATTGTGGCTGATGAACAGATAGGTCAGCCCGAGGGCCGACTGGAGATCCTTCAGCAGGTTCAGGATCTGGGCCTGGATCGACACGTCGAGCGCGCTGACGGGCTCGTCGCAAATCAAGAGGTCGGGCTTCAGGGCCAGCGCCCGGGCGATGCCGATGCGTTGCCGCTGGCCGCCGGAGAAGCTGTGCGGGTAGCGATTGAAGAAACGGGGGTCGAGGCCGACCAGGCGCATCAGCTCGCGCACGGTGTCGGCGCGGCTTTCGGCCGTGCCGATATTGTGGATCACCAGCGGCTCGGCGATGATCTCGAACACGGTCATGCGCGGGTTCAGGGAGCCGAAGGGGTCCTGGAAGATGAACTGCACCCGGCGGCGGAAATCCTTGAGCTCGCGGCCCTTCAGCGCCAGCACGTCGACCGGTTCGCCGCCGTCGTAGAAGGTGACCGTGCCGGTGTCGGTGGCCAGTGCGCGCATGATCATCTTCGACGTCGTCGTCTTGCCGCAGCCGGACTCGCCCACGAGGCCGAGGCATTCGCCGCGGCCGATCTCGAAGCTGACATCGTCGACGGCCAGCACGGAGCGCGCCTCCTGGGAGCCGAAATAGCTGCCCTTGCGGATCAGGAAGCTCTTGGAGAGGCCATCGACCTTGAGCAGCGGAGTGCCGGCGGCCGCCTGGGGCGCGCGGTCAGCCTCGGGCTTGATCAGCTCGCCGGATTCCGCCTTGATTTCGCGCAGGGGCACGAGGCGCTCTCCCTCGGCGAGGCCGAAGCGCGGCACGGCGTTGAGCAGCGCCTTGAGATAGGGGTGGCTGGGGTTGCGGTAGATATCCTCGAGTGTGCCGCTCTCCATCACCTTGCCGCGGAACATCACCACGACCTCCTCGGCGACATTCGCGACCACGCCGAGATCATGGGTGATCATCAGGACCGCCATGTCGAGTTCCGACTGCAGATCCTTGATCAGCTTCAGGATCTGCGCCTGGATCGTCACATCCAGCGCGGTCGTGGGCTCGTCGGCGATCAGCAGGGCCGGGCGGCAGACCAGGGCCATCGCGATCATCGCGCGTTGACGCAGCCCACCGGAGAGCTCGAACGGATAGGTTTTCAGCGCACGCGGCGGGTCGGGGAAACCGACCAGGCGCAGCATTTCGGTGGCCAGCTCGTTGCCGGTCTGCTTGTCCACGCTGCGGTGCAGGTGCAACGCCTCGGTGATCTGGTCGCCGACCGTGTGCAGCGGCGACAGCGATGTCATCGGTTCCTGGAAGATCATCGACACCCGGCCGCCGCGGATCGAGCGCATCTTCCGGCCGTCGCGTTCCAGCTTGGCCAGATCGACCGGGGTGCCGTCGCCGCGCGGATCGGTGAACAGAATCTCGCCGCCGGCGATGGAGCCGATGTTCGGCAGAATTCCCATGATGGCCTGGCTGCAGACCGACTTGCCCGAACCGGACTCGCCGACCAGCGCCGTGGTGCCGCCCTGGCGGACCCGGAAGGACACGCCGTCGACGGCGCGGAGCTGGTCACCATGCACGGTGAAATCGACCTTGAGGTCGCGGACAGTCAGGAGGTCGGTCATCGGCGCCAATCCGCGGGATTGCCCCAGCCGGTCAGGGCCGCGGGTGTGGGTTCATGGTCCGGCGCGATCGCGCCCAGGCCGAGCGCCGCGAAGTTGCGCGCGCTGGCATCGGTCATCTCGATGTCGAAGCTGCGCGCGGCCTCGAACGTGGCGCGGCAGATGTCGTCGAAATCCTCGAGCGCCGAGTTGAGCGCGATGGTGCCGTTCTGGGACCGGAGCTTGAGCTGCATCCAGCCGGACTCGCGGTCGCGCCGGGTCGAAAAATAGGACAGCTTCAGGCCGCCAAGGTCTCGCCAGGCGATGCGCGTGGCGCCCGGGCCCTCGGTCGAAATGCCGTCCGCGTCCAGATGTACCGTGACGGACCGGTGGCGCCAGGTGCGCAGACCGAAGATGGCGAACAGCGCGGCCGGGATCGCGAAGACCAGGGTCATGACCGTACCGAAATCGACGGCGGCCAGCGGCACGAGGCAGCAGAAAAGCCCGATGCCGGCGCGCAGCAAATCCGCGTTGAGGGCGCGGGGCGTGTAGCGATGGCTGGTCATGAAATCGAGAATACCTCGGTGGCGGATTGCCAGACTACCGCAGGGTGGGCCCGGGTGCGGTTCACAAATTCCGCCACGAAACCGAACATCTCGTCATTCATGTCGGCGTGATGGGTCATCAGGCCCGTCGCCTCGCCCGGGTCTGCGTCACCCGCGCGGCGCGCGGACAGGTGATCCAGGGTGTCGCTGATGATGTTGTCTGCCCCCATAAACCCACGCGCCAAACCGGTGCGCTTGCCCCGCCAGTCGATCACATCAAGATGAACATTGTTCTGTCGCAAGCCCCGAATGGGTTTTTCGCGTGTGCGTGCGCCGATTGTGCTCAGTCCCTGAAAGCCGATCTCCGGCAGGAAGGGAACAAGGTGGGGGGCGATTCTATTCCATGGCGGGACCAGAACAGGCGCGCGGTTTGTGAACCGTTCGAGCGCCTGGCCACCCATCGCGAGGTCGGCGACCACATATTCGGCCGGGCGGCTGTCGTCGAGCTCGATCTTGCGGCCCTCGCCGGCGGTGAAGTCCTTATGGGAGTAGCCGTGCTGCAGGACCGCGATTTCGGCTTCGGCGTTGAGCCGGTCGCAAAGGTCGCTGGTCGCGGTGGCGGGAATCACGGCGAGGGCGAGGGGCGCGCCGGTCTCGGCGTGCATCGCCAGCAGCCGTTCGAGGGCCGGGCCGGTGTCTGCGGCATCGTCGTCGCGCCACCAGAAGGTCGCGACCCGGCCGGCCGCGGCCCATGCGTCGAGTTCGCCCAACAGGGCGTCCCATGCCGGTTCGTGCATGTCAGAGCTTTCGGGCATAGCCAAGGCCATGGGTTTTAAACACTCCCTGCGCGCCCGGACTCCCCAATCCAGACTGTCTCCCAGCCGTCAGACTAGACGGTTCGTGTGGCGGGAGTAACCCGGGTTTCGGGGAATTTTGTGGCCGTATGAGGCGGGTCATGCCGGACGGTGGCGGTTATGCGTCGTTTCTGTGCCGTTCCAGTGCCGATTTGAGGATTCTGGCGCTGTTTTGGGCGCCGGCGAGGTCCAGGCCGGCCGCCGTCGCCCGGGTTTCCGCAACGGCCCGGTCTGCTGCCGCGGCGACCGCAGCCGGGTTTACGGCGTCGGGTTCGATGATCTCCAGCGCGCCGCGATCTGCCAGCAGGCGGCAGCGCAGGGTCTGCTCGCTTTCCAGCCCGCCGGCATAGGGGATGCAGACCGCCGGCGTGCGGGCGGCAAGCACCTCCATCACCGTGTTGTAGCCACCCTGGGAAATCGACAGCCGGCAGTTGGCCAGTAGCTGGGGAAAGTCCGGTCGTGACCGCTCGACCGTGATCCCGTCGGGCGCGTTGTCGCGGTAGGCCGTGAAGTCCGCCTCGGGCAGATTGTGGCCGATCAGGACGCGCCAGGAGGCGTTGGCCAGGGACGACAGGGCACGCGCGCCGATGGCGGCTTCGAGCATGTCGTCGCTGACCGCGCCGCCGCCGGTGGAGATGATCACCTCGCCCGCCCCGGGCCCGGCCTCGTCACGGGCGGGTGCCGGGTCGACCACATAGCCGGTGTAGCGCGACAGGTCCGCGATCTCGGACATGCGCGAGAAGGTCTCGTCGAAGGCGATGAAATCAGGATCGCCATGGATCAGCACCAGGTCGAAATAATTGCGGGTACGGGCCACCATCTCGTCGACCCGGCCCGGCTTGTCCGGCTCGACCAGGATATCGCGCACCGACGAGACGATCAGCGGGCGTTGATCCCCCTGCGCGCGCGCGGCCTCGATCAGCGGCTCGATCTCGAAACGCATCTGGCGGCGGCCGAACGGATACATCTCGATCAGAATGATGTCGGGCTGCTCCTCGGTGAATATCTCGAGCAAGCGCTCGCGGCGCCGCGCCTTCCAGGCATCGTCGATCCGGTCGTCATTCTCGTCGACCAGCACCTTGAAGAATTTGTCGGTGGCGCGGGTCGGGGGCAGCTGGGTGAAGCGCGCCGCGCCGGCGTCGAAGCCCGGCACGTCCGTACCACCGGACACGAGCAGGGTCTCGAAGCCCCCCTGCTCGAGCGCGCGGGTGAGCGTGCCGGCGCGCATCAGGTGGCCGATGCCCAGCAGATGCTGGACGTAGAACAGGATCTTCGGGCGGCCCGTCATGTGTCGGATCCGGTTGTTGGGGTGTTCGTCAGCGCGACATTGAGCCGGTCGATCTCGGCGCTGCCGTCAGCTGCGCCGCGGAAGATCTGCGCCTTGCGCCGCGACATCTCGTCTGGTGTTTCGCCGGTCATATCCCAGCCGGTGGCGAGTGCGTAGACGGTGCGGATGACGCCGCGGTGGGTCACGACGATGCGTGGCGTCGGGTCCGTTGCGATGTCGGCCAGCGCGTCGCTGATGCGCGGGAGCATGTCCTGGCGGCTCTCGCCACCTTCGGGCCGGTGATCGCCTGCGTGGGCCGCGTCGCCGAGCTCCGCCTCCATCTCGTGCAGATTCCGGCCTTCCCACACCCCCCATGATTTCTCGACCAGGCGTTCGTCGAATGTGATCGGCCCGAGCCCCGGATTGTTGGCCTTGAGGATGTCCGCGGTCTCGCGGCAGCGAATAAGCGGGCTGGCGACGATGGACAGATTGGCCAGCTCCTCGGGCAGCCGCCAGGCGGCGACCATGGCGCGCCCGTCGTCATTCAGCGTGATGTCACGGCGGCCCTGCATCCGTCGTTCAACGTTCCAGTCGGTCAGGCCGTGGCGCAGGAAAACGAGCCGGGTCATAGCTTCGGTCATGGGGCAGGCCGCGCAATGGAGACGGTGTTGAGGGTAGAAGCGAGCATGGCGGACGCGGTCGGGAGATCGAACTTCGCGCGCACCCGGCGTGCGGCCGCAGACCCCATCCGGCCGCGCAATTCCGGATCGTCGATCAACCGCTGGACCGCCTTTGCGAAGGCGCCCGGGTCTCCGGCGGGCGGCAGCAGGCCGGTGACGCCCGACCCGATGATGTCTGGCACGCCGCGCGCCTTGCCGGCGACCACGGGCAGGCCCGCCGCCTGTGCCTCGAGCAGCGCGATGCCGAACGCCTCGTCCACGGCCGGCCAGACAAGGATGTCGGAGAGTGCGTAGATCTCGGCGAGCCGGTCTGCCGGGAGCGCGCCGAGGAGTTTGACCCGGCCCGGTGCCGCCGCTTCGAGCATCGCCTCGATCTCGCCGCGCTGTGGGCCGTCGCCGGCGACGAGCAGGCGCCAGTTCTCACCGGAGAGTTGGGGCAGTGCTGCCGCGAGCTGTTCGTAGGAACCCTGCTTGGCGCCGGCGCGCATCATGCCGACGGCCAGCAAAATCGATGTGTCGTCGGGCCATCCGGCATCACGCGTGAGCGTGTCGCGCAGATTGCCGCGCCGGGCCATCGCAGATGTGAAGGGCGCAGCATCGACGAAGGGGAACATCCGACGGTGCAGGACCGGCGGCGTGGCGATCGGCTGCAGGCAATCCCAGTCGTCGCTGTTGAGGGTGAGAATCGCGTCGGCGCGTGCGATGGCCGCGTTGGCGCCGCGGTAGCCGATGTCCCAGGGGCCGCCGGCGCGCTTTGGTGCCGAGGACGCCTCGGTGATGATGTAGGGGATGTGCAGCCCATCGGCGACCCGCGGGCCGATCCAGTCGGGTGCCTTGTGATAGACGTGATAGGTGAACCATGCCTCGGGCCGTGCCTGTGGTGGCCGGGCGGCAAACCTGCGGATCAGGCGATCAGCCAGTTTCTCGCCCAGGGTCCTGAGCCGCGCCTGGCGTGTGGGGTCACCCGCCCCGTCCCGACTGACGAAGCGCGAGACAAGCTCGGGCTCGTGGCCCGCATGGCGCAGTGCCTGCAGGAGCAACCGCGCGAGGTGCCGGTCGCCCGAGGGTACCGGATGGTCGGGCGGCTTCATCGGCGCATAGAAGGCGACGCGCATGTCAGGCGGCCACCGCATTTTTGCTGGTCAGGGGCGCGCGCAAATCTTTGGCAATGGCGTCGAGGCCCGCATTCATATCGAAGCGTGCACGCACGGCGGCGGCGCCCGCCCTGGCGATCTCCGCGCGGCGCTGCGGGTCCGAGGCCAGGGCCTGGATGCCGCTGGCGAGCGCTGCGGGGTCGGCCGGCGGGACGAGAATACCGGTCTCGTCATGGGTGATCAGTTCGGGAATGCCGGCGGCGTCGGTGGCGACGCAGGCCACGCCCATGGACTGGGCCTCGAGCAGCACATTGGGCAGGCCGTCGCGGTCGCCATCGGGTGCAATCTTGCTGGCCAGCACGAACAAATCAGCCCGGGCGAGCAAGGCCCGCACTTCGGTTTGGGGCTGCCGTCCGTGCCAGTCGATGCGGCCGCCGATTCCCAGTCGCGTTGCCTGGTCCAGAAGTTCACCGGACAGGGTGCCGCCGCCGATATGCTCGAGCCGCCAGTCGAGGTCTTCGGGAAGACGGGCGAGCGCGTCGAGCAGGTCGTCATAGCCCTTTTTGGCGACCAGACGACCGACCGACGCGAATAGTACCGGGCCATTTGTGTTGTCGGATTTGTCGGGTGTTGGGAAACGCGCGAAGTCGAGGCCGTGATAGTGCAGTCGAACCTTGTCCGGGTCCCCGCCGGCGAGGGTCCGGAGGCGCTCGGCCCCGGCCTTTGTGCAGGTGGTCAGCCAGGCCGCGTCGGTGATCTTCTCGGAGATATCCCAGTCGGGGGTCGTCCAGATGTCCTTGGCGTGCGCGGAGACAGCAAATGGCAAGTCACGCATCGCGGCGGCGTAGCGCGTGACCGAGGCCGGCGTGTGCAGGAAATGGGCGTAGAGCAGATCCGTTTTTGGGTTGAGCTCGGCGGCCAGGACGCAAGCCTGACCAAACCGTCGAATGCGGTTTGGTGTCCGGTCGCGGCGCCAGTCTGCCCGAAACCTTGTCCGGGCCGCGCGATAACCTGGCATGCGCCGGGCCCGTCGCCAGCCACGAAACACCCGCAACGGTTCGCGCCAGAGATACTCCGGTAGATAGGTTACCGGTGCGCGGATCTCTTCATGAATCGGGTGGGTCGCCGGGTCGTAGGGCGCGCGCATGGATTGGATATCGAGCGCGAATCCGCGTGCCTCGAGGCCGTGAAGTTCCTGTGCGATGAAGGTTTCCGAAAGGCGTGGATAGCCCTTCACGATCACGGTGATCCGTGACCCGGCCTGCAATTTCCCGGGGCTCAAGAGTGACCTGTTTGCTGCCCGGTCGTGTCGCGGCCAACGAGATGCATGCTCGCACGGCGGCGGCCGGCGGCGATCTCGACGAGCCGGTTTACATTGCGCAGACCATCGAGGAGGCCCGGTACGACGACTTTCGACGGTACGCGTTGTTGCGGCAGATGGCGCAGCGCGGTCGCCATGACCTTCCAGTCGGGCAGCGATGATTCACCGACGGCTGCCTCCTCGGGCACGAGCATCTTCACGAGGCCCATCTCCTGCATCCGGGACGCGCGCAGGAACTGCTCCAGGCGTGGCTTTGTCCGCGGCACGATCAGCGCGGGCCGGTCGAAGGACAGGATTTCACAGACCGTGTTGTAACCGCCCATGGCGACGACCCCGGCGGCATCCGAGATCAGGGCCTCGGGGTGGGTGTCGAAGGTGACCGATTCGACATTGTCCAGCCGGGCGATACGGGCGGCGAACTGCGACACCAAATCGGGGTCGAGGAACGGGCCGAACATGAAGAACGCAGGCACCGGCTGCGCGGAATCATTCTCATAGGCGCGCAAGACCCAGTCGAACATGAGTTCGCCATCGCCGCCGCCGCCGGCCGTCACCATGATATAGGGCTGGTCGCCGAACGGTTTGTCCGCGTCGAGGGTGGCGGCGCCGTTTCGCACGGCGCGGCGCAGATAACCGGTGTAGCTCGTCTTGCGGGCGATCGCGCCCGGCAGGTCGAGCCCCTCGAGTGGATTGCTGACCTGGGGCAGGCCGTAGATCCAGATTTCGTCGTAGAGATTCTCCAGCGCCGGCAGCACGTTCTTGGTCTGCCATTCGGGCGCCAGCAGCAACGGATCGTCGAGGATGTCGCGCAGGCCGAGAATCAACTGGGTGCCGCGTTCCTTGAGCGCGATGAGCGTGTCGAGCACCTCGCCGCGCAGGCCGTGGGGCTCCTTGTCGACGATGAACACGTCCGGTGCATAGGACAGCGCGGTGTGGCGAATGATGCTGGCGCGCAGCGCGACCGTTTCCTCGATGTCCATCGGCAGCTTCAAGGGCGTGTACTCGCCGTTCTGCAGCTTGATAACGCCGGGGATGCGCACGAAATCGACCCGTTCGCGGAAATCGAAGTTCCCGATGATCGGGGAACCCGAGAGGATGAGGACGCTGAGGCCGGGATCATGCTGCACGAGCGCGTGCGCAATGGCGCGGCAACGGCGCAGATGTCCGAGGCCGAACGTATCGTGGCTGTAAATCAGGACTCGCCGGTTGCGCGTGGGCAAAACCAACTCCCGTTCGTTGCGCGCGTTCGGGCGGACTATGGCACAACCCGGTTATTCGCCGAAAGTCCTTGATTCATCAACAATCGGAAGAACTTGGTCGCGAATGAGTTACCGTTTTTGTGTGGATGCGCTAGTCTTTGCCCTGATGTGCGTCAGTCAGATGGTTTCCGGGAGAAGCGCGTGAACGAACGTCTCGAACGCAGCATGTACAGTTTTGTGCTGCGCTACAGCGGCCGGAATCAGTTGTACATACTGGCCTTCGTGGTGTTTTCCTGGCCCATCGGCTTCATGCTCCTGGACCTGCCGAAGCAAATCATCAACCGGGCCCTGGAGGCCAAGGAAGAGGTTTTCCGCATCGCGGTTCTGGGTTTCGCGGAAATTCCGCTACAGGTCTCCCAGTCCACGTTCCTCGTAATTTTATGCTCGGTCTTTCTGGTGCTTGTGGTCGCCAACAATGCGCTGAAGTTCCACATCAACACGAGCAAAGGCCGCGCCGCCGAGCGGCTCCTGCGCCGCCTGCGTTACGCGCTCTTCTCGCGGGTTCTGCGATTCCCGATCCCGCGCTTCAAACGGACCAGCCAGGGCGAGATCATCTCGATGATCACTGCCGAGACCGAACCGGTGGGCGCCTTCTTTGTGGGCGCGGTGGTTGATCCCATCTTTCAGGGCGGGCTGCTGCTCGTCGCCATCGGCTTCATCATTGTCCAGAACCCGTGGCTTGGCCTGGCCGCCGCTGCGTTCTATCCGCTGCAGATCTATGTGGTGCCGCGCCTGCAGAAGAAAGTCAGCGCGCTGGGCAAGGCCCGGCTGCGGGAAATCCGTCACCTGTCGGACCATGTCGGCGAGACGGTCAGCGGCATCGTCGATATTCACGCGAACGACGCCTCGAACCTGGAGCTCGCGCGGTTCACCGACCGTTTGAGCAACATCTACAACATCCGGTTTGAAATTTTTCAGCGCAAATACATGATCAAGGCGCTGAACAATTTCCTCGATAAGCTGGCCCCGTTCCTTTTCTACCTGTTCGGCGGCCTGCTGGTGATCGACAACAAGCTCGATATCGGGCAGCTCGTCGCCGTGATCGGGGCGCATCGCGAGATGTCGTCACCGTGGAAGGAAATGCTCAACTGGTATCAGCAGCAGGCTGATGCGCGGGTCAAGTATGACCAGGTGGTGAGCCAGTTCGACGTCGACGGCATGCTCGACGCTACGATGCAGCACACCGACGCCGAGCCCGGTTTCTCGCTGGCGGGCGATATCGATATCTCGAATGTCAGTCTGGTCGATGAGGACGAGGTCCGCCGGCTTGCCAATCTGACGATCAAGCTCGGGTCGGATTCGAACCTGGTGGTCGTGGGTTCCGGCAACAGCGGCAAGGATTATCTGGGCCAGGTCCTGGCGCGGCTCGCGATCCCCACATCGGGGCAGATCAAGGTCGCCGGTCACGATCTGACGGTGCTGCCGGAATCGGTCACGGGTCGGCGCATGACCTATGTATCGGGCGCGCCCTTCATGCAGTCCGCCAGTGTGCGCGACAATCTTCTCTACGGACTCAAGAATCGCCCGCTGCGGCCGGCAGACTATGATGACGAAGAGGCGCCGGGCCGCGAACGGGACTTTGCCGAGGCCGCGCGTACGGGCAATATCGTGTCCGACTACAAGGCGGATTGGGTTGATTTCGAGACGGCCGGGGTTAAGGACCTGGACGAATTGTCCACCCGGCTGGTCCAGGTGCTCGATATCGTCGAGATGTCCGAGGATATCTACAATCTGGGTCTGCGCGGGACGGTCGACCCGGACCGCCGCCGGGATATCGCCGAGTCTGCGCTGAAGGCCCGCGCCGGCCTCACCGAACGTCTGAGCGAGCCCGAGTATGAAGGGTTGGTCGAGAAGTTCGACCGGTCGCGTTACAACACCAATGCCAGCGTGGCGGAGAATCTCCTGTTCGGCACCACGGTCGGGGATGCGTTCGATCATGACCGCATGGCCGAAAATGACTATGTGCTGCAGGTCCTGCGCGATGCCGACCTGATCGACGACATGCTCGCGGCCGGACGATCGGTGGCCGAGACGATGATCGAAATCTTCGCAGACCTGCCGCCGGGGCACGAATTTTTCGAACAATATTCGTTCATCAGTTCCGACGATCTGCCGGAGTTCCGCACGCTCCTGTCGCGCACCGAAAAGAGCGGGGTCGACGAAATGAACGCGGAAGACCGGGCGGCATTGCTGTCGCTGCCGTTCAAGGTGGTGACCGCGCAGCACCGGCTCGGTGTCGTGACCGATGAGCTGGAGACGAAAATTCTGCGCGCCCGGGAAATCTTCGCCGCAGGCCTGCCTGATGATTTGCGCGGCGGCGTCGAGTTCTTCGAGCCCGAAAAATACAATGCCGCAGGCTCGCTCCAGGACAATATCCTGTTCGGCAAGCTGGTCTACGGACAGGCTGAGGGCATGCGCCGGATCGGCGGTTTGGTCGCAGAGACCCTCGACAATCTCGGGCTTCGCGGCGCGGTCCTCGAGGCCGGGCTGGAGTTCCAGGTCGGCGTTGGCGGCAGCCGCCTGTCGTCCGGCCAGCGCCAGCGCCTGGGAATCGCGCGGGCGCTGCTCAAGCGCGCCGACATCATGGTGTTGAACGAATCCACGTCGGCGCTCGACCCGGCGGCGCAGGATCGCCTCGCCGGAAAGGTGCTTGAGGCCCGTGGCGGCCAGGGCGTGGTCTGGGTTGCGAACCGGGCCTCGATGGCGTCGCGGTTTGCGCGCGTTGTCGTTCTGGAGGATGGCCAAATCGCCGAACAAGGCACCTTTGACGAGTTGAACAAAGAGGGGACGGCCCTGCACGAACTGCTGCAATCCTCGTAGAAGGAATGCGCAGGCGCGTGAGACCCGGGCCGATGGGGAGTAACGAGACGTGAGCCTGAACGAAGAAGTCGAACTGCTGCGGAACATTCCGCTGTTTTCGAAACTAGAACCGTCGAAGCTGAAGCTGCTGGCCTTTACCGCCGAGCGCATCACCTATGAGCCGGACCAGGTCCTGTTCAAGCAGGGCGATGTGGGCGACGCGGCCTATATCATCGTGGACGGGGCCGCGAAGGTGCTCGTGGACACGCCGGACGGCGAACTTGAAGTGGCGGCGCTTGGGCGAAATGATTTCGTCGGCGAGATCGCGATCCTGTGTGACGTGCCGCGCACGGCCACCGTGCGCGCCAGCGCGAAGACCGTCACCCTGCGGATCACCAAGGATCTGTTCTTCCGGCTGGTGGCGGAATTCCCGGAGATGTCGGTCGAGATCATGCGGGAGCTCGCGTCGCGCCTGGAGCACACGACCCAGCAGTTGCGCGAGGCCTTGGCGAGCAACAAGTGAGCCGTCTCGACAGTTTTATCCGGCGCATGCAGGCGCAACGCGACTGCCTGAACGCTGCCGCTGCCATGATCGCGGATGTCCCGGGTCCGGTCCTCGAGCTGGGCCTGGGCAATGGCCGCACCTTCGATCATCTGCGCGAAATCCTGCCGGATCGTGAGATCTTCGTCTTCGACCGGGTTGTGAACGCCAACCCCAAGAGCACCCCCGACGCCGCGCATCTGTTCCAGGGTGAAGCCGATGAACAGCTGCGCCTGGCCCAGGCGCGATTCGGCCGGACAGTGGCGCTGGTGCACTCCGATCTCGGGACGGGGACCGATGGGGATGCGGCCCTGGCGGCGGCCGTTGTGCCGCTGCTGACACCGTTGCTGCGCCCGGGTGGGTTGTTGATCGCAAACAATGAATTCCCGGCCGAAAAATGGGAACCCCTGCCCCTGCCCGACGGGGTGCCAGCCGAACGCTATTTCATGTATCGGGTGACGGCCTAGGCGTCGATTTCGACGATCACCGGGGCATGGTCGGAGCATTTCTCCCAGTCCCGCGCGTCGCGCAGGATTTCATACGAACGCAACTTTGATTTGAGCGGCGGCGTGACCCAGACATGGTCGAGGCGGCGGCCCCGATCGGATGCCCGCCAGTCCTTGGCCCGGTAGCTCCACCAGCTGGCGAGCTTCTCGTCCTCGGGCGCGAAGTGCCGGACCGCGTCCACCCAGTCATGGGCGCCCTGCACTCTTGCCAGCGCGTCCACCTCGACCTCTGTGTGGCTCACCACATCGCGCAGCTGCTTGTGGGACCAGACGTCTGATTCCAGCGGCGCGATGTTCAGGTCGCCGACGAGAACGCGCTTGGCGCGCGGGCTGGCGATCTCGCCGAGCCAGTTCGTCATCTCGTCGAGGAAGGCGAGCTTGTGGGCGAACTTGTCGTTTTTCTTCGGGTCGGGCACATCGCCGCCGGCGGGGACATAGAAATTGTGGATCTCGATGCCGCCCGCGACCTTGACCGAGATGTGGCGGGCGTCTTCACGCCCGCACCAGTCGCGCCCGCCCTTGGCGGTGAACGGCAGTTTCGAGAGGATCGCGACGCCGTTGTAGGCCTTCATCCCGCGCACGTGGCGGTGGGGATACAAATCCGCCACCGCGTCGTGGGGGAACAGCTCGTCGACCACCTTGGTTTCCTGCAGGCAGACCACATCGGGCGACGCGAGTTCGTCGAGGCGTTCGAGGTGGCCGGCCCGCATGCGGACCGAGTTGATGTTCCAGGTCGCGATCCGCATCAGGTCAGCGGACGGTGATTTCGATGTCGCTCAATCCGTCGATATGGCCATGCATCTTGTCACCGGAGACCACCGGGCCGACGCCGTCGGGCGTGCCGGTGTAGATCAGGTCGCCCGGGGCGAGGGTCACGAGGCCCGACAGGTTGGCGATGGTTTCCTGGAGGTTCCAGATCATCAGTTCGAGATCGGAATCCTGCTTGGTCTCGCCATTGACCTTGAGCCAGAGGTTGCCCTTGGGGAAATGGCCGACGGTGCCCACCGGGTGGATGTCGCCGCACGGCGCGGACTGATCGAAGCCCTTGCCCATGTCCCATGGGCGGCCCTTCTCGCGGTGGGCAATCTGGACGTCACGGCGGGTCATGTCGAAGCCGGTCGCGTAGCCATAGACATGGTCGAGCGCGTCGGCCTCGGTGATGTTCGCACCGCCCTTCCCGATTGCGGCAACCAGCTCCATCTCGTAGTGAAAATTGCTGGTCTGGGGCGGGTAGTCGATGGTGCCGCCGGTCGGGACGATCGCGTCGGCCGGCTTGCAGAAATAGAAAGGCGGATCGCGCTCGTCGCCGCCCATCTCGCGGATGTGCGCGACATAGTTGCGGCCGACGCAGAAGATGCGGCGCACGGGGTATCGGGCGGTTTCACCGACGACGGCGACGGAAACCTGTTCCGGCGCGGGAATGACGTAATCCATCCCTGTTCTCGCTTTCAATTGAGTTGTTGTCTGTGGCTTGGTTGTTGCGCCTATTTAGGCCGCTCGACCGATGAATGTCACGGGGCCGGGCCGGAATAACTGCCGGTCCGGGAATTGTCAGAATGCTCAGGCGACATCTGCGCCGGCCCGCGCGGCGGCGCGGCGGCGCGATGCATGGCCGAAGGCCTCGAACAGGGCCCGGTTGAATGTGTTGGCCTCGACCTTGTATTCGGCGTGCCACTGCACCGCGGCGACGAAGCTGGCATTGCCGGGCATCGAGACCCCTTCGACCACCCCGTCGTCGCTGAGCGCCTCGACCTGCAACCCGTCGGCGACGCGGTCGATCGCCTGGCCATGCAGGGAATTCACCATCACGGCATTGTCTTCGATACCGGCGCCGCGCGCGATGTCGGCGAACAGGCCGTCGGGCGTGAGGTGGACCGGGTGGCGGATCGCGAAGCGGTTGGCCATCACGTCGGTCTGGGGCATGCGGTGATCGTTGACGCCCTCGAGCTCCCACAAATACGGGTGCAGGGATCCGCCGAGCGCGACGTTGATTTCCTGGATGCCGCGGCAGATGCCGAAGATGGGCAGGCCACCCCGGATCGCCTTGCGCGACAGCGGCAATGTGGTCTGGTCGCGCATGGGATCGCGCAGGGTCTCGGGGCGGAACGGCGCGCCGCCATAATTGTGCGGCTCCACATTGCTGCGCCCGCCGGTCAGGACCAGTCCGTCGAGCCGGTCGATCAGGTCGTCCACATGCAACTGGCCGCCCTCGTCCACATCGCCCAGCGTCGGGACCATCACGGGAATGCCGCCGGCGCCCTCGATGACGCCCGTGACGTATTTCAGGCCGGTGCCGATGAAATCGATGCCGTTGGTGTCCCTGACGTCGGCGTTGACGCCGATCAGGGGGCGGATGGTGTGGGGGCGGGACATGGAGGCTCTCAAGCAATAGGCGCGCGGCAGAGGTGCCGGAAAAGATGCCGGGAAATCTATTGGATATCGTTGTTCGGGTCGACCGTTGAGAACAGTTCCCCGGCGTTCTTGAATTTGACGCCGAACCGGGGCTCGAGCAGAGACACGTCGACCACCGTCCCCTGGGCGTCGATCACCCGCCATTTCGCCAGCCGCATGGGGGTGTCCTCGAACATCAGGGTGACCGACCCGGTGTCGGGAGAATCGGTGTCTTCCAGCGTGATCCGGAAGGCCTTGGGTGCGCGTTCGAACGCCGTCACGGTCACATCACCCGAGAGCGCAATGTTCTCGTCGATGAGCAGTGCGGCGGGGGTCTCACTGACCGGCAGGAAGGTGGTCTGCTTGAGCTGGGTGTCGTGATACATGAGCAGGAAGTTGTTCGCGATCATCAGAACCGGCACCGGCGGCGCATACTCGATCCGCAGGCGGCCCGGCCGGTCGAGCATGATGCGGCCCTCGGCCACACCCCCCTCGGAAAATTGCAGGAACCGGCTCTCCATGGTGGTGAGCCCGTTCAGATAGGTCTCGATGCGTGCGAGATCCGTGCGGTCGGCCTCGCTCAGGGTCGCCGGCACGGCATCGGCGGCGGCCCCGGCCGAGACGGGCAGCCACAGGGACGCGAGAAGGGCGATCGCCAGATATCGAAACTTCAAATCAAACATGGCCCCAAGATAGGCAACCGGACGCGCCGGGGCGAGTGACGATTTTGTGGCAGCGAGCCGGCGCCGTGGTTATGCCGCCGTCATGCTGTGGTCAGTGGCTGTGGTCGCTGACCAGCACCTCGCGCTTGCCGACATGGTTGGCCTGGCTGACCACGCCGTCATTCTCCAGCTGCTCAATGAGCGTGGCGGCACGGTTGTAGCCGATCCGCAGATGGCGCTGGATGAAGCTGGTCGAGGCCTTCTGTTCCCGGGCGACAAGAGCAACCGCCTGATCGTAGAGATCGTCGCCGCTGCCCTCGCCGTCGCTCGGCTCGAAGCCGGGGATGCCGTCGGCGGCACCCTCGTCTTCCGTGACCGCGTCGATATATTCCGGTTCTCCCTGGGCCTTCAGGAAGGCGACGAGATCCTCGACCTCCGTGTCGGCCAGGAACGGACCGTGGACGCGGGTGATACGCCCGCCGCCGGCCATGTAGAGCATGTCGCCCTGGCCCAGCAGCTGCTCGCCGCCCTGCTCACCCAGGATGGTCCGGCTGTCGATTTTCGTGGTGACCTGGAACGAGATCCGGGTCGGCAGGTTGGCCTTGATCGTGCCGGTGATGACATCGACCGAGGGCCGCTGGGTGGCCAGGATCAGGTGGATACCCGCCGCGCGGGCCATCTGCGCCAGGCGCTGGATCGCGGCCTCGACGTCCTTGCCCGCGACCAGCATCAGATCGGCCATCTCGTCGACGACGACGACGATGAAAGGCAGGGCAGACATATCGAGCGGTTCTTCCTCGAACACCGGCTTGCCGGTTTCCTCGTCGAAGCCGGTCTGGACCTTGCGGGACAGAACCTCGCCCTTCTTGCGGGCATCCTCGAGGCGCTGGTTGTAGCCGGCGACGTTGCGCACCCCGAGCTTGGACATGGAGCGGTAGCGGTTTTCCATTTCGCGCACGACCCATTTCAGGGCGACCACCGCCTTCTTCGGGTCGGTCACGACCGGGGCCAGGAGATGCGGGATGCCGTCATACACCGACAGCTCCAGCATCTTGGGGTCGATCATGATGAACCGGCATTCCTCGGGCCGCAGGCGGTAGAGCAACGATGCGATCATCGAGTTGACGCCGACCGACTTGCCCGACCCGGTGGTGCCGGCGATCAGCAGATGGGGCATGCGGGCGAGATCGACCATGACCGGCTCGCCGCCGATATCCTTGCCCAGCGCCAGCGACAGGCCCGCATTGTGTTTCTCGAACGTGCTTGAGGCCAGCAGCTCGCGCAGATAGACCATCTCGCGCGACACGTTTGGCAGCTCGATACCGATGACATTCTGACCTGGCACCACCGCGATGCGCACCGACACGGCGCTCATCGAGCGGGCGATATCGCCGGCCAGGCCGATCACCCGGCTGGTCTTGGTGCCCGGCGCGGGTTCGAGCTCATACAGGGTCACGACCGGCCCCGGGCGGACCTGGACGATTTCGCCGTGGACGCCGAAATCCTGCAGCACGGATTCGAGCATCCGGGCGTTGGCCTCGAGGGAATCATCTTTGGCGCGGCCGACGACGCGGGCGGCCTCGTCGGGCTCCTCGAGCAGATCCAGCGGCGGGAATTCATAGGCGCCGTTGGGGCTCGGCAGGTCGAACTTGCGCTGCTTGGCCGCTTCGGCGCGTTTGCTCGCCTTGGGTTTCGGCGCCCGGGGGGCGACCCGTGGTGCTGCCTCTTCGGCGGTGGTTTCATCGTCGTCGCCATGGTTTTCGGGTTCCGGCGTCGACAGGCGCGGCGGTACTGGTGCGCCGCCCGGAATGCGGCCGGGAACGAGCGAGGGCTCCTGGCGCGTGGCGCCGCGTTCGGCGATGAATTGTTTGGCCCCGCCGGCTGCGCGCCGGGCTGCACCCGCGCCATGGCGGGCAGACCAGCCGGCACCCAGGCTCGCACCGCGAGCGCCAAAGCGCAGGCCCCGCGCGGCGCCCAGGCCCATGCTGCGCCATTCGCTGCGGGTCAGGCCGAGGGCGAGGAACGTCAGGAGTGCGGCAACAATCCCGGCGGCCGCGGCGAGCGCAATCGCGGGAATGGCGAAACCGGAAAGCCAGGCCGCAGTCCCGGGGAATGTCAGGTCGCCGAAGGTGCCGCCCAGCCCGGCGCGGATGGGCCAGCCGGCGAAGGCCGGGACCCGGTGCAGGGCGAAGGCGAGCGCGCAGACGGCGATGAGCATGCCCAGAACCCGCCAGCCGAAGCGCGGCACGGGGCTGTGGCGGACCAGCCGTGTTCCCCATGCCAGGAGGGCGAGGACGGGCAGGATGGCGACGATACCGAAGGATTGCAGCGCCAGATCGGCAATTGTCGCGCCGGTCGTGCCGAGCAGGTTGGCCGGGGCCTGGCTGGTCGCGTTGTTGAGGGAGACATCGAGGCTGTTGTAGCTGGCGAGCGCGATGGAGAGTGCTGCCGCGCTGCCAATGAACATGGCGCCGGCGAGTTCGAACATCCGCCGTTTTGCAAACAGGCGCACGGGTTCGGGCAGGAATGCGAGCTTTGCTGCAAGTCCGCGGCCGGGTCCGGTATGTGTTTTTGCCACCATGATCGTCGTCTCTCTTTCGAGGTTTTTGTCAGGCCTTTGGGCCGGTTTGAGTCGCAAGTGTGTCCAGGAGCCGCGTCATGGCCTCCCGGGTCGTGTCCAAATCATGCACCAGTGCCAGGCGGATATAGGCCGCGCCCGGGTTGCTGCCGTCGTCATTGTCGCGCGCGAGATAGGCCCCGGGGAGCACCCGCAGGCCGGCCTCGGTCCATAGTTTGCGTGCCGCCGTCTCGCTGTCGCCGACGTCGAGCCAGAGATAGAAGCCGCCACCCGGCCTGGTGGCGCCGAACGCACCGTCGAGCATGTCCAGCGCCAGGTCGAATTTCTGCCGGTACAGGTCCCGGCTCGCGGTCACATGTGTCTCGTCGCGCCACAGGGCCGCCGAGGCGTTCATCACCGGCAGCGGTACCTGGGCACCGCCATACTGGCGCAGGCGCAACAACAGCCTGATCAGGGCGGGATCGCCGGCCACGAAGCCGGACCGCAGGCCCGGGACGTTCGAGCGCTTGCTGAGGCTATGGAAGACGAGGGTGTTGCGGAAGGGATCGTCGCTGCCCGGTTCGGGACCCAGTTCGCGGCAAGCGTCGAACAGGCCCGGCGGCTTGTCGCCGGTGTAGATCTCCGAGTAGCACTCGTCCACGGCGAGGATGAAATCCCGCTCCCGGGCCAGGGTGACAGCGGATTTCAGGCGATCGAGGCTGGCCACCGAGCCTTGCGGATTGGCCGGCGTGTTCAGGTAGGCGAGCGCCGTGCGGTCGAGATCCGCGTCGGGGACGGCCGCGAAGTCGGGCTGGAAGCCGGTCTCGGGCCCGGCCGCCAGGTAGATTGCCTCGCCGCCCGCCAGCGCGGCGGCGCCGACATAGACCTGATAGAACGGATTGGGCATGAGCACTGCGGGCCGGGCGCCGTTCTTTTCGCGCGGCACGGCGAGGAGGGCGGCCATGAACAGCGCCTCGCGGGTGCCCGACACGATGGCGATGTGTTGCGCCGGGTCGATCGTGCCCGGCGACAGGTCATAGCGGGTGGTCAGCCATGCGGCGATGGCGGCGCGCAGGTCATCCGGGCCGTTCGGTGGCGGATACTTGCCCCAGCCCGACATGTCTTGCGTGAGGATCGGCGCGATGAAGTCGGGCGGCGGGTGTTTGGGCTCGCCGATCTGCATATGAATGGGCGCACAGCCGTCCGGCGGCGTGCTGTCGCCGAGCAGCGCCCGCAGGCGGTCGAACGGATAATCCGTGAGCGTATCGAGTACGTCGTTGTGCATGCCAGACGCGTGTTTGCCGCCCCCGAAACGAGTGAGAGCCGTAAAAGTGTACCAGAGTCAGAGGGTTGTATCTATAAGCTAATATATTACTCAAGAAAAATGCCTACTTACCATGGTATTACCGGCTGAATCAGCCTGCTTAAAGTAATACATCATGTGTGGATAACTCAAAAAATGCGTTAAAATCATCGAATTAAGCGCATTTTTGGTGATTTTGGCGCATTCGACCAAAAAAGGGGCCCGGCGGACGAACCACCGAGCCCCGATCTTGAGGAAGGTTGGACCTGGTCTGTCAGGCGCGCTGCGAACCGCGTCCGAATTCCGGATAGGCCTCGAGCCCGAGTTCGGCCGAATCGAGCCCCATATCCTCGTCTTCCTCGCTCGCCCTGATCCCCATCGTGTATTTGAGGGCCAGCCAGACGATCGAGCTCGTCACCACGACGAAGGCCCCGATGGCGACGATGCCGATGATCTGGACACCCAGATCGCCGCTGCCGAAGATGCCGACGGCGAGGGTGCCCCAGATGCCGGCCACCAGATGGGCCGAGATCGCGCCGACGACGTCATCGATCCTCAGCCGGTCGAGCAGGGGTATGGCGATGACCACAAGGACACCGCCGATCCCCCCAACGATGATCGACATCAGGTGGTTGGTCAGATCCGGCCCGGCCGTGATGGACACGAGGCCCGCGATAGCGCCGTTCAGCGCCATCGTGAGGTCGACCTTCTTGTACATGATCTGGGTCATGAGCATCGCGGCCACCACACCCCCCGCGGCGGCGAGGTTGGTGTTGGTGAAGACAATGGCCATCCAGGTGGCGTCCGCGGCCGAGCCCAGCGCCAGCTGAGAGCCGCCGTTGAAGCCGAACCAGCCGAGCCAGAGGATGAACGTGCCGAGGGTCGCGAGCGGCAGATTTGCGCCCGGAATCGGGTTCACCTGGCCGTTCGGGCCGTATTTTCCTTTTCGTGCGCCGAGGATGAAAGCCCCGGTCAGCGCGGCCCAGCCACCCACGGAGTGGACGATGGTGGAACCGGCGAAGTCCGAGAAACCCATTTCCGACAGCCAGCCGCCGCCCCAGGTCCAGGAACCCTGGATCGGGTAGATGATCGCGGTCAGCACGACGACGAAGATCAGGAATGGCCAGAGCTTGATACGTTCGGCGACGGTGCCCGAGACGATCGAGGCCGCGGTGGCGACAAACACCATCTGGAAGAACCAGTCGGAGCCCACGGAGTAGCTGTTGTCGACCACGGCGGCGACCATGGCTTCAGTCGCCTCTTCGGCGCCGAGCAGGGTCAATTCCGCCTCGCTCGGGTTGTAGAGGAACAAGATCGAGCCCATGAAGCTGCCGACGTCGACATACATAATATTGTAGCCGACCAGGTAGTAGAGGATGCCGGCGATCGAATAGAGAGCGATGTTCTTGAGGCAGATCGTGGCCGTGTTCTTGGACCGCACAAGGCCCGATTCGAGCATCGCGAAGCCCGCGGCCATCCACATGACCAGCGCCCCGGAGAACAGGAACGAGAAGGTGTTGAACACATAGCCGGTCTCGGCCTCGACCGCGGCCATGGCCGGCGGGGCGACCAGGAGTGCTGCGCCTGCCGCGCCGATGCCGATGGCTGTTTTGGTCGTTAAACGGAACATTTCTTGATAACTCCTCTGCCTAGAGCGCTTCGGCGCCGGTTTCGCCGGTGCGAATCCGCACAGCGCTGAGCACGTCCAGGACGAAAATCTTGCCATCACCGATCCGGCCGGTGTTGGCCGCCCTGGTGATTGCCTCGACAACGGAATCGATCTGATCGTCTTCGGCGACGATTTCGACCTTCACCTTGGGGAGGAAGCTCACGGCATATTCCGCGCCGCGATAAATCTCCGTCTGTCCCTTTTGGCGCCCGTACCCCTTAACCTCGGATGCGGTCAGGCCCTGAACCCCCAATTCGGTCAGCGCCTCGCGTACCTCATCGAGTTTGAACGGTTTGATCACCGCCATTACCAGCTTCATGAAAGCCCCCTTCTGCGCGAGCCAATGGCCACGGACGACGATTCGGCCGCAGATCTCTCCACTGAGCATTACAAGAGGCGTGCCAAACACGTGGATAAGGAAAACATCATATAAACAATAGGTTATAAGATTCACTTCCAAAGCCCCCGAGCATAAGTGCACAAATTTTGTCCAGTCGTTCTGGCGCGCCTAATTTTTGGGCATTGTCTTTGTGCGGAATCGCCGCATCGTGATCCTCGTGCCGCGCCTAGACTTTGCGGCAATGGCGGGCCAAGTTTCCCGCATGAGCGCCACCCAGACCGTTGAAGCCATCATCGTCGGCGCCGGCATGGCCGGGCTGACCCTCGCCCATGCGCTGGCGAGTGCCGGGATCGAGGTCGCGGTGGTGGACCGGACCGATCCGTCGAGTTTCATTGATCCCGCGTTCGACGGGCGCACGACGGCGATCGCGACGGGCAGCGCGAATGTGCTCGACGGGATCGGCTTGTGGCCGGATCTGGCGCCGAAATCCTGTCCGATCGACACGATCCGGGTCAGCGACGGCGATGCGTTGATGTTCCTGCATTTCGACCATCACGAAGTCGGGGACGATCCGCTCGGTTATATCCTCGAGAACCGCGACATCCGCGGGCCGCTTCTGGCCGCCGCCGCGGCATCGCCGCACATCGCGCTGTTCGCGCCGGCGACCATAGAGTCCGTCAAACGAGGGTCGGGCGGCGTTTCGATCCGCCTCGACGATGATCGGGAAGTTCGTGCACGGGTGATCTTTGCCTGCGACGGGCGGGGCTCATCCATGCGCCGGGAGGCCCGGATCCCGGTGACCGAATGGCGCTACAACCAGTCCAGCTTCGTGTGCACGATTGCCCATGAACGCCCGCACCAGAACATAGCCCATGAGCGTTTCCTGCCGGGCGGACCCTTCGCGATCCTGCCGCTGCGTGACCTCGAGACACCCATCCGATCGGCGTCCGGGGAACTGCGCCATGCCGCGTCCATCGTGTGGAGCGAGGCCAACGATCTGGTGCCCGCGATCCGCACCTTTGACGACGACGCGTTCACCGCGGAACTCGCGCAGCGGGTCGGCGGGTTTCTGGGGGAGATCGCGCTGGCCAGTCCGCGCTGGGTGCATCCGCTGGGGCTCAGCCATGCGGCGCGCTATACGGACCAGCGCCTGGCGCTCGTCGGGGATGCCGCCCACGGGATTCACCCCATTGCTGGCCAGGGCCTAAACATGGGCATTCGCGATGTGGCGGCGCTGGCCGAAGTGGTCGTGGATGCGCGCCGGCTCGGTCGCGACATCGGCGATCCGGATATCCTCGCGGATTACGAACGCTGGCGGCGCTTCGACAACATGCTGCTGGCGGTCGTGACCGACAATCTGCTGCGGCTGTTCTCAAACGATATCGCGCCGCTGCGCGCGACACGGGATCTGGGTCTGGGCATCGTCAATGCCATACCGGCCGCCCGACGTTTTTCGATGCGCCATGCGATGGGTGTCGTGGGCGACCTGCCGCGGCTGGTGCGCGGCGAGGCGCTTTAGGCTCAGGGATCGCGGGATAGGTTGCGCGTTTCCAGGTCCGCCAAATACTGCGCCCACCATTCGGTGTGTTTCTCGCCGAGCTCACGCAGATAGGCCCAGGTGAACAGGCCCGTATCGTGCAAATCATCGAAATGCAGTCGCACGGCGTAGTTGCCCACCTGTTCGATTTTCATGATTCCGATGTGTCGCCGTCCCGGCACGATCTTGCGCTCGTCGGCGCCGTGACCGCGGACCTCGGCTGACGGGCTGTAGACCCGCATATACTCCGCCGGCAGCGCGTGCTCGACACCGTCATCAAAGGTGACGGTCAGTTGCTTCGTTTCCTTGCTGTAGCGAAGGTCGGTGGGCCAGGGATCGCTCACGTGTTTATGGCCGCCGTGTTTTGTGCCGTCGGGGGCATCGATACGCGCAACGGCTACTTGCCGTCGGCGTCGAGCGCCCGTGCTTCGTCGGCCAGCATGATCGGGATGCCGTTGCGGATCGGATAGGCGAGGCCGGCCTGCTTGCTGATCAGCTCCTGGGCCGCAGCGTCATAGTCCAACGGCCCCTTGGTGACCGGGCAGACGAGTATCTCCAGCAATTTCGGATCGACTTTCGTCGTGCCCGCTTTTGTGTCGGGGGTGGTCATGAACGCTCCTTAGTTCAGCGCAGTGTTGCCGTTGTCATTGTCGGCGCGCAAGGCGGATTCGACGAAGCCGATCAGCAGCTTGCAGCGCTGGGCCAGAGTTTCGGCCTCCAAAAGGACCTGCTTTTCGGCCGGATCGAACGGGCAGACCATCGACAGGGTCGTCACCAGACGTTCGTCTGGCGTCTTGACCAGGGCGTCCCAGTCGGCGGCGATACTCTGGTGTTCGAAGTAGCCCTTGAGGCCGCTGAGCAGCCGGTCCCGCTCGATGGGTGTGTCATCTGCGGTGTCGGCGTCCGGCGTGAGGTCGCGGTGATAGGGCGCAAAATCCGGCCGCACGCGCCGATAGCCGTCGCGGAGCTCAAGCTCCTCGGCAAGGTCGAAGCGGCAGATGCCACGCAGCTCGATCAGGTAGCGCCCGTCCTCGGTCTCCTGAAATCCGGTGATTCGCCCGGCACATCCGGTCCGGTAGAGATTGGTGCCGTCCGGCGCGGACAGCCCGACGGTGCCGTCGGCGGCGGGCTGGATGATGCCGATCATGCGCCCGCTCGCGAGCGCGGCATCGACCATCGCCAGATAACGCGGCTCGAAGACGTTCAGGGGCATGGTGCCGCGCGGCAGCAACAAGACGCCGTTCAGGGGAAACAGGGGCAGCTCACCCGGAAGTGCATTGAGAGGCGAGTCCGGCGCGCCGGTGTTCATGAGGGGGAGTTCATGAGACGGAGCTCACGAAAACAGGATCGAGGAAAGCTTGCGGCGGCCGGCGACCGTGAACTCATCGGTCGGGCCCAGCGCCTCGAAGATCTTGAGCAGCTCGGTCCGCGCGCCCTCATCGTTCCAGGCGCGCTCCCGGAGAATAATCTCCAGCAGCGCGTCGATGGCGGCGACGGGGTCGCCCGCGGCATACGCCGCGACCGCATAGTCGAACCGCGCCTGATGATCGGCCGGGTCGGCCTCGACGGTTGCGCGCAGCGCGTCGATCTCGCCCGCATTGACGGCACCGGCCTCGGCCAGTTCGACCGCCGAGATCACGCTCTTGAGGTCCTCGCTCGCGCGTGCCTCGTCGCTCGCGGCGTCGATGAGTTCGCGCGCCTTGTCGATGGCGCCACCTTTGACATAGGCCCGGGCCATGCCCGACAGCGCACGGAGGTTCTCGGGTTCCTGATTCAGGACCTGCGCATAGAGCGCGCCGGCGCTGCTGATGTCGCCCTCGTTCATGGCTGTGTCGGCCGCGTCGAGTGCCTCGTCGAGGGGCGACGGTCCGGCAGCACCTGCCCCGCCATGCACTTTGATCAGTTGGTCTACCCAGGCCTTGATCTGGCTTTCCGGCAGCGCGCCCTGGAAACCGTCCACCGGTTGGCCGTCGCGGAACGCATAGACAGTCGGGATCGACTTGATCTGCAGCTGCGCGGAGATGTCGGGGGCCTTGTCCACGTCCACCTTGACCAGGCGCACAGCGCCGCCGGCTTCCATGACGACCTTCTCGAGGAGCGGTGTCAGCTGTTTGCAGGGGCCGCACCAGGTGGCCCAGAAATCGACGATGACCGGGTATTCGCGCGATGCCTGGATCACGTCCCGGGTGAAGCTGTTCTGGTCGGCGTCCATGATCACCGCGGCGGACGCACCGCCAGTAGCAGTTTGGGCGGCGGCCTGGGGGACGGCTGTGGGGTCGGTCTGGATCGGATCCATCGTGAAAACTCTGCCTGGTTCGTATTTCTATATGTACGAGGCAGAAGATGGAGCCTCGCTGCCCGGCTATCAAGTCCCGAGTGGGCCCAATTGACCTCAATTGGCGCTGGGGCGCGCCCGGGCGGGCAATTCGACGCGACTAATCGAGATCGATCAGTTCCGGCGGGTGGCCGCACGCTGCCAGAAAACGCAGCAGATCGTCCCGCGCGATCGCGGCTGTGGCTTCGTTGTGCAGCGGGTGGGCGTTGATCGGGTCGTGATCGAGAATTGCCCGATCGAGCACCATGGTCACGACCTCGTCGGCGTCATGTATGACCGCGAATGGTGTCACGGAGCCCGGCGCGACGCCGAGCGAGGCGGCGAGCAAATCAGCACTGCCGAAGCTCAGGTTGCCGCTGGCGCCGAGCGTGTGGCGCAGGGCCTTGAGGTCGACCGTGGCGTCCTCGAGGACGGTGACCAGCCACTGGTTGCGTTTCTTGTCGCGCAAAAAGAGATTCTTGATATGGCCGCCGGGCAGGGTCCCGCGCAGTTCCCGGGACTCCGCCACGGTGTGTAGCGGCGGATGCCGGTGGATCTCCACCGGGATGTCCAGTGCGCTCAACCGGGCGAGCAGCGGTGCTTCCGTATCATGGGGACCAGTCATAATTGGGGGATATACCGGCTTTGTCGCGACGTGGGTAGCCGGTGCGAATGTGAGGGAATTGAACGAAACCCATCGATCGGCACTTGAAATCGATCGCCGGTTGCGGTTATGTCCGGCTTCTCGATGCGGGAATAGCTCAGTGGTAGAGCATCACGTTGCCAACGTGAGGGTCGCGAGTTCGAATCTCGTTTCCCGCTCCAATTCTCAAAGGGCCCGACGGACCTCCGTCGGGCCCTTTGTCGTTCCCATCACACCGTTTCGGGGGGCTCTCAACCGAAGCACTCATGCACCCAGACGCGGCGGGTTTTGAACCGCTTCGGCTGGCCGGGCGGGTTGGTCCACTCCACGGGAAACAGGATTTCGAATCGCGCGAGCTCTTGTCCGACGGGTGTATCCTCGTTCCAGCGGCGGCAAAGATAGCGCCCGTATTGTAGCGCTGAGTCACCGGCGTCGGGTTCGTAGCTGCGGTCCTCGATGTTTGAGAGATATTTGCGCCAGCGATAATTCTCATAGACGTGGGACACGATCGCCGGCTTCTCAAGCGACGGAGCACCATGCGCGTGGTTGTAGACATCGACCGCCGTGCCGTCGCGCAGTGTGCCGGGAATCACGGGCCAGGGGCTGGTGATTTCCGGGTGCGGCGCGAACATGGTCCAGTTTTGGTAGAGGTTCAGGGCCTGACGCACGGCGATAAAGGAATCGCCCAGCCGGAACGACAGCGCGGGCAGGGTCGACAAATTCTGGGTCAGAACAAAGCCCGTAAACCCGAGCGCGAGAAGCTGCCCCGGGAGGGATGGCTTGATCTGCACGGAACGGAAGGGCAGCGCGCGAGCCGTGAACCGGCTTAACCGGCCGCGGTTGCGCGCTACAAATCCATAGATTCGGTCACCGCCTCGCCGCAGCGCGATCAGGCCCGCGAGCCAGAAAAAGACGGGCGACGCGACGAAGACGGCATGCATCGCCTGCCAGCGCACATGATCCCGGCCAAGGCCATCGCGGACGACCCAGCTGTCATGCTCCTGCATGAGCGCATACACGTCCGGCTTCGACTGGGCCGGCCTGATGGGCGCGTCGGACAAAATCAGGAAGGTCTTGAGCAGGCGGCATATCTTGAAACAGAAGTCACAGTCCCGGTCATAGTAGATCACCATGCCCGCGCCGGACGGGCGCCGCAGGCGGGTGGCGAGCCAGTCCCAGACCCATCCTTGCGTGAAGGTCAGGTTCATCAGAATGCTGACAAAGGGAAACAGCCCGATCTGCAGGAACAGAAAAAAGCCAAAATGCATCGACATGAAGGCGAGCTGAAACAGCGCGCGCAGGGGTCGATGAAGGATTGGCGAGAAGATCAGGATCGGGCCGATCAGCTCCAGCCCCCAGACATAGTAGGTCAGCCCCTGGAGCAACGCCTCGAACTGCCGGAACCAGAGCGCCAGGGGGGTGACGAGATAGTCGAGCTGGAGTGCAAAGTAGACGGCGGTCCCGTCAGGTACCCAGCGCGCATCAGATTTCAGGAACGCGCTGAACAAGTACATGGACATGCCCTGTATCAACAGCGCGGCGCTGGCGATCGACACGAACCGGTTGGGTGTATCTGCGGACCTGTCGTCGAGGGCGGCGTCCACCGAGTAACGGGCGCCGATGGGCAGAAACATCGCCCAGAACAGAAGGAGGACCAGAAGATTATCCTCACCCGACAGGATCATCGGGTTGCGCATCTGTAGGGAGACCAACATCACCCAGCTCAACACCGTCACGAGCCGCGTACGGTAGCCAGCCATAAGCAACAGTGCGAGCAGACCGGCGAGCAGGAATAACAGGGCCTGGAACCAGGCTGCGCCGCTCATCAGATGCAATGAGAACGACGCCGGATGCATGAAGCCGTCGATGACGGCGCGGGGCATGATTCCGAAATCGGTGTAATGGGCGCGCAGGTCGCGGGCCCTGAGAATCAGGTCGGCGACGATCATCACGGCCAGCCCGATCCGGAACAGGGCCAGGGTGCGCAGGTCGATCGCGAAGATTTCGCGAAGGCCCGCCCAACGCCAGAGGCCGGGTGAGGTTTGGTCGCGCACTGACGTCATCGCTGCTCTCATTGTCGCGGTTCTTCATGAACCGCCAACCGGGGCTAGGATGTTAGCGCAATTTTGTTAACAGCAAGCTGCCGCGTGGTGGTCAGGAGGCGAAGATGACGGCCTCGTGGCCACTGCCTTCGGCCTCCGACGGCGCGCAAACCCGCGTCTTGGGAAACACGACCTGGACACGGGTGCCGACGCCAATATTGCTGCTGATGGCCAGGTCGCCCTGATGCGCCTCGACGAACGTCTTGACGAGGGACAGGCCCAGGCCGGTCCCGTCGTGGGAGCGGGCGAGTGTACCGTCGACCTGATAGAAGGCCTCGGTCAGGCGCGGGATCGCATCTTCCGGAATGCCGATACCGTTGTCGGCGACCTCGATCACCAGCGCGCCGTCCTCGCGCGCGAATCCGCGCAGGGTCACCATGCCGGTATCGTCTTCGGTGAATTTGAACGCGTTCGACAACAGGTTGAGGGTGACCTGACGGACCAACCTCTCATCGCCCACGAGCCAGGGGAGATCTTCCGCCATCTCGACTGCCAGGCGGCGCGGCTGCTTGAGCTGCCACCCCTGGGCGATCCGGACACAGGCCCCCAGTGCGTCGGCGAAATCGAACGGCGTGTCATCGAGTTCGAACGACCCTGTTTCGATGCGCGAGATATCGAGTATATCGTTGATGACCGACAGCAGATGATTGCCGCTGTCGTGGATCACACCGGAATATTCGAGATAATCTTCGTTTTCCATGGGTCCGAAGGATTCGTCCTTCATGAGCTCGGAGAAGCCGATCACGGCGTTGAGCGGCGTGCGGAGTTCGTGGCTCATGTTGGCGAGAAATTCGGTTTTCGCACGGTTGGCCGATTCTGCACTTTCCTTCGCCGCGATCAGATCGGACTCGGCGCGCTTGCGATTTGTGATGTCCCGGAACGTGTAAGTATAGATCGGGCGTTCGCGCGTGGTGCGCTTGCGCCGGCTTACCGCTTCGGGAACCGATGACCGGCTGACACTGGTTTCAACGGGCACCCGCGCCCGGTCGTCGTCCGCCGAGATGAGCTCAAGTTCAATGGGCGCGATCAAAAGAGGGCCGAGGCTTTCATCGCCGGCCTCGATCGATTCACGAACCGGCTGGCTCGCCCCGATGATGATCTCATCGATATGTCGGGTCTTCGCGTCTCGCCGCCGGATGCCAGATATTGTCTCTGCTGCCGCATTGAAGACTTCGATCTGGCCGTCTTCGTCGGTGACCACGATGCCATCGAAGCTGTCGGAGACGACCCGGTCCAGCATCTTGGCATTCCGGCCCAGGGTCAGCCGTTGCTGGAAGATCGTCACCGCCTGACGCTCGATATCCTTCACCAGCTCGAACGCGAAACAACAGAAAACCGCACCCGTGCCGCCGGCGGTCTCCAGAGCCCAGGCGCCTTCATGGAGTGCGAGCAGGCCCGCGATCTGACCGATTGCGATAGCGGCCAGAACGGCGGTGGCGCGAACGGCCCAGTGGTGCCGGGTCATGAACGCCCACAGCACCGCCAGCGTCATGATGCCGAGCATGGCGGGCAGATTGCCAACGGGGATAATGTCGCGATCCTGGACGATTGTTTCGTAGGCCATCGCCTGGAGCATCGGCCCATCGATCACGCCATAGACGGGCGCGGCGAACTGATCGCCGAGCTCGAGCGCGGTCGCGCCGACCACCACGGCCTTGCCGTCGAACGTTCCCGGCGGGATGTTCCCGGCGAGGACATCCACAAAGGACACACGTGGAATCGTTGTCGGTCGAATGCCGTAATCGATCGTGATTTCAGATAGGCCGTCGCCGCTCTGCTCCGCCAGGGCGAAGGGCAGAGAGGATACGAAGCGACCGGCGACTTCCGTACCGGAACGATACTGACGGATGAAGGAATCCGTGCCGGGGAAGACATTGACCAGCCCCAGCGTCACGTGGTCGCGAAGCATTCCGATCGGCGCATTGAAGACCAGGCTCTCGGCGCCGTCCTGGTTGTGGGTGACCTGCTGAAGTGCCGCGAGGACAACGCGCCCGTCGGATCGGGCAAGCGCGTCGGCGAAGGTCCGGTCCTCGATGTCGGTGGACCTGGAGCTGAAGTCGATATCGAAGGCAATCCGTTCGGCCCCGTCGGCGACCAGTCGGTCCACAAGCGCGCCGTGAAGAGAGCGGGGCCAGGGCCAGACATCGATGGCCCGCAGGCTGCGGGTGTCGATATCTACAAGGATGACCTCTCCCGTTGCCGGGCGGCCATCGATCTTGTGCCGCAGGTCCTGCAGCGCGTTGTCGATCGAGGTCATCCATCCGAGCGCCTGCATGGCGCAGAAGACGAGCCCGATCAGCAAATATGGCGCGTGTCGTTTCATCGATACCTTCGATATTTGGCGATATTTGGCGATATTTGACGACATTTGGAAACGCATGTCCGCCGCACCCTGGGGGCGCGGCGGACACTCAGTTAAGCCCCTATTTCTTTACTTTCCCTTTCCTTTGCCCTTTCCGTTCGCATTCCCATTGCCGTTGCCATTGCCGTTTCCGCCGCCGTTTGAGTTTCCGTTTGCGTTTCCGCTGCCATCGGACGAGGCGCTGCTGTTGCCGTTGCCACTGTTACCTGTGGCCTGAGCGACAATAACGTTCACGGGCACTTTCGCTACGTCTGGAGCGAACCCGTTACCGCCGGCGCTCGACGCGGCCTTCGCCTTGCCGTTGCCCTGACCGTTACTCTGTCCCGCGCCGGCCGACTTGCCCGGTCCGGTCGCAAGGCCGTTCGTCACCGCCGCGACATTCAGGTTCAGGTTACCCAGCGCTTTGGCGATCTTCGGTCCGCCCTTGCTTGGCGTGTTCTGGTTTGCGTTGCCATTGCCTTTGTTGGCGTCGCCTTTGGTGCCATCTCCGCTGGGGCCTCCCTTGGCCGCCGCTGCTGCGGCATTGCCACGCGAACCCGGCGCGGCCTTGGCGTCGTCGGATTTGGCATCCGGCTTTGCGGCCGGACTGTCGACCTCGGCCTTGTCGGGCTTGCCGGCCGGTGCCGCGCCGACACCGGTGACTTTTACGGGCGCACTGGAATCGCTGCTGCGCGTCGCGGTCTGTCCGGGACGGATCAGCTGAACCTGCTGGCCCGCCAGGTCGGCGACCTGCACCGCACCCTCGACCACGTGTACGGCTGCACCCTTGTTGCCGACACTCACCGTGAAGGTCGTGCCCTTCACCACGGCGGCCATGTAGGGAGTCTGCACCTCGAAATGCTGGTTGGGCTGCTTCTGCACCTTCAAGAGAATGGTGCCAAGGTTCTGGAGAATGCGCGTGCTGTAGGGCCCGTCATTTTTGACCGGCAGACCCATCTCGCTGGACGGGGAAACGGTGATCCGCTCCTCGCCGCGCACGATCACCACGCGGCCATCCGCACCGGTTTTGACGCGGTCGCCTGCGTCCATGATGGTGCCGGCCGAAGCGGCCTCGGCACCCTTCTCCTGATCTACGAAGCGGGCTTCGCCCGTGACTTCCTGGATTTTCCACGGTGCATCGCTCGATGCGGCCATGGCCTGGCTGCCGAATGTGGCTGTCATCATGACGGCCGCTGCGGCTCCTGCGAAATACTGTTTCATCGTCGTTCTGGCGAACATGGCTTCCTGCCTTTCAATCGCCGACCCTGCATGCTTTCTTATTACGGGGTGCGGTGACGCCTTGGTTGATGTTGAGAAGATTGTAGTTCGTAGAAAAAATGTAAGCAATTTCAATTAGTTACAAATAACTTGAAACTTTCCATGAATTTTAGATATCTGGGAATGCATTGGTTTATTAAGGATTTACGGGGTATCAGAGTATTTCAACCACTTGCCCGGCGAATCCATTCAAAACCGATGAACGAGCCCAAGAAGACATATTCCTCGTTCCGATCGATCTCGGCCGGACGGCGAACCCCCGTTGCGACGCCTGTCGCGCTGCTCGCGCTTGGCTTCGTCATGCTGCTTTGGGTCGCGCCCGCCGCCGCCCAGACCACCGGCGGGACCACGGATGCCGGGCAGATCGAGCGGCGTATCGACGACGCGACACCGCAACAGCCGCGCCAGCCCGAGCGGGGCACGGATCTCCCGGACCTCCCGGAGGAGGCAGGCGACGACGCTGTGGAGTTTATCCTCGCCGCCGTGTCTCTCCTTGGGGTGGAGACCCTCAACGCCGAGGCGTTGGCGCCGACTTATGAGGACCTCCTCGCGACGACCGTGACCACCGCGACGGCCGCGGAGATCGCCAACGAGATCACCCAAATCTATCGCGACGCGGGCTACGTTTTGTCCCGCGCCTTCGTGCCACCCCAGACCATCGACACCGGGGTGCTGACGGTGCAGGTCGCCGAGGGCTCGGTGACGGAGGTGGTGATTGAGGGCCTCGATGGCGCGCCGGTCGATCTCTCGGCCTATGCGCGCGCGATCCGTGGTGAGCAGCCGCTGACCCTCGACACGCTCGAACGCAATCTCCTGCTGATCGGCGATCTGCCGGGGATCACGGTGGCGAAATCGAGCCTCGACGAAGATGAAGAGGGCTCCGGTGCCTTTCGACTGACACTGGACATTGAATATGACGTGGTAGACGGCACTGCCTATACCGACAACCGCGGCACGCCATCCGTCGGGCGGCTCCAGGCGTGGCTCAGCGGTGGCACGAATTCCGTTTTGGGGCTTGGGGAGCGTCTTCAGGCGGGCATCTTCACGGTGCCCCACCAGCCCGAAGAACTTCTCTACAAGGAGATCAGCTACCTCCAGCCGCTGGGCAACGCGGGCACCGAGGCGCTGCTCTCGGCCTCCCACAGTGTCATCGATTCCGGCAGCAGTTCCGGGGAGCTGAACACGTCGAGCGAATCCTACCGGTTCGCGCTGCGGCTCAGTCATCCGATCATCCGGAGCCGCACCGAGAATCTCTGGATCAACGGGTTCGCCGAGTATCGCAACGCCGCGGAAGACCAGTCTGGTGCGGAGAATTTCGATGACCGCCTGCGGGTCGTGCGGCTGCGGCTGAATTACGATCGGTCCGGCGAGACCTTCTATTCCTCGGCGTTGGTGCGGCTAAGCCAGGGGATTGATGTGCTGGGCGCGTCGCGGGAGCGGGCGGAACCGTTGTCGCGCTTCGATGGTCAGCCAAAATTCACCAAGGTCAGCGCCGAGCTTTCTCATGCGCAGTCCATCTATGGCGGCGTGTCTGCTCAGGTCTCCGCGATCGGCCAGAAATCAGCCAACTCGTTGCTGGCGTCCGAAGAGTTTGCCGTCGGTGGCAGCCGCTTCGGCCGGGCCTATGATTTCGCAGAGGTAACCGGTGAGGACGGTGTCGCCGGCTCGCTGGAGCTGCGTTACAGCTTTGAGGATGCCGGCGACGTGCTGGAATCGCTGCAGTTCTACGGCTTTTACGACATGGGTGCGGTGTGGAACCGCAACGCGAGTGGACCGTTCCGGCGCCACTCGCTGTCGTCGGCGGGGGTCGGTCTGCGGGCCACCCTGCCGCGGTCGATTTTCGTCAGCCTTGAGGCGACGCAGCCCCTGACCCGTCCGGTCGAGACGTCGGGGGCCAACACCCACCCGCGCTATTTCTTCTCCCTGTCGATCGCGCTTGCGCTCAACCGGCACAAATTTAGTGCGGTCCGCGGGCCTTGCCGGGAGGTGACCCGACGCCCTACGGTGCCGGGTCTCTGGCCGAGAGACAAAAGCAATCACGTATAAATATCGGCCAGGTTTTGCGCCCCGTTTCGACGGCGTGCCGTCTGGGAGGACAATCAGGAATGTCATTTGTAGAAACCAAACGTCTGACGAGTGCGGGCGCGAAACTGATGGTGGCTGCGGCCATCGCCAAGGCCGAGGAATTCGGAATCGCGGCGACGGTCGTCGTTGTCGATGCCGGCGGACATCCGATGATACTGGAGCGCATGGACGGCGGACGGTTCCACACCGTGCACTCGTCCACGGTCAAGGCGGTCACCGCGTCCTCGAACAAGCGGATCACGACGACCCAGGGCGCACAGGGGCAGGACCTCGACACGCTGCACGCCATCGGTCTGACCCTGGCCGCGGGTCCCGAACGCTGGACTGCCATGGAAGGCGGCTACCCCATCATCCTGGATGGCGAATGCCTTGGCGGCATCGGCGTCAGCGGTGGTGATTGGCAGCAGGACGCGGATATCGCACAGGCCGCACTCGAAGCGGTTGGCATCTCAAGTTAAGCAACAAGCAACACGCAAAGAATCTGGGAGGATTCCAATATGAACATGTTCCGTACGATGATGGTCGGCGCGGCTGCGCTCGGCCTTGCAGCTGCGGCGACGCCCGCACAGGCATTTCCCGACGGCCCGATCGAGTTCGTCATTCCCTTCGGCGCCGGTGGCGGGGCCGATATCGAAGGCCGTCTGCTCGCCAAGGAAATGAGCGCGATCCTTGGGGTGCCCGTTACGCCGGTGAACCGCCCGGGCGGCGGCGGTGCCGTGACCTACACCTACATCAAAAACTCCAAGCCCGACGGCCACACGGTCGCGTGGAACTCGACTTCGGTTCTGACGACGACCAATCTCGGCAACACCGACTTCGCCTATGACGCGATGGACCATGTGGGCCGGGTTGAGTTCCAGCCCCAGCCGTTCGTCGTCAAGGCCGACGCCAAGTGGAACAACTTTGCGGAGTTTGTCGCCGATTGTAAGGCCGCGCCGAGCACGCTGAAGGTCGCCAACTCGGGCACCGGCAGCGCCACCCACGCCGCGGCCATCCAGTTGATGGATGCGGCCGGTTGCAAGGTCGTGCATCTGCCCAAGGGCATCAAGGGTCGCAACAAGTCGGTCCTGAATGGTGAAGCCGACGCGATGATCGCGCCGTTGACCGGCGCCGTGAACCTGACCAACGCCGGCAAGCTGAAGATCCTGGTGATGCCGACGGCCGCGCGCAGTCCCGTCTTCCCGGACGTGCCGACCGCCAAGGAGGCGGGCTTCGATGTGTCGCTCGACCTGTTCCGCGGACTGTCGGTGGCACCGAACACGCCGGACGACGTGAAGGCGCAGCTGGCCGACGCGATGGCCAAGGCGGCCAACTCGCCGGAATTCCAGAAGCTCGCCAAGGCCAAGGGCTTCACCGTTGCCCCGCTGGGCCACGCGGCGTTCGAGGCTCTGCTCGTTGACGAGAATGCGAAGGTGAAGGCTATCTTCGCGAGCGCCGGGCTTCTGAAGACCAAATAAGTGAATTGGTATGGGCCCGTCCTTTGGGGATATTCCCCCGGGCGGGCCCATCGCCCTTTTATAGCGTCGGGCTTTGGCCGGGCGGGTCCATCCATTTTCCTGCGGGTACCATGCGCCGCCGTAATCTAATTGCCGCACTGTTCCTGCTCGCGCTGGGCGCGGGCTACGGCATACTGACGACGCAACTGCCGGTGCGCAGCCTTCCCGACACGCCGGGACCGCCGTTTTTCCCCTGGATCAACACGATCGTGATTCTCGCCCTGTCGGCCACCTTGCTCGTTCAGGGCCTGGTGGGTGCCGATGGGCCGGTGCCGCCGCGCGCCGCCGGGCGGCAGCGCGCCATCTGGGCGTTGGGGGTGTTTGTCGTCTATCTGGCGACCCTTCCGGGTCTCGGGTTCATCCTCGCGACCGCACCTTTCTTCGCGGCGCTGATGGTGCTGTTCGGCGAGGCGCGACCGCTGCGTGTCGCGGTTGGGGCGATCGTCGCGACGGGCCTGCTCTATTTGTTATTCCGCCACGGGTTCAACGTGTTCCTGCCGACAGGGCTGCTGAAGGGGATCGTCCCATGAGCCCGGATGTCCTTGCCGGCATTGCCCAGGCGTCGGGCCTCCTCGTTCTGCTGACGACGGCGGTCGGCGTCTTCATCGGCCTGACCGTCGGGATGATTCCCGGCATGACGATCAGCACGGGCATCATCATCCTGCTGCCGGTGACGTTCGCCTTGCCGGCGGATATCTCCATCGCCCTGCTGCTGGGCCTGTATGTGGGCGGGATGACCGGCGGGAGTTTCTCGGCGGTCCTGCTGAATATTCCCGGGACGCCGTCGGCGTCGGCCACGGCGATCGACGGTTACCCGATGTCGGTGCGCGGCGAGGCCGGCCGGGCGCTGGGTATTGCGATCACGTCGAGTTTTATCGGCGGCATGGTCAGTTTCCTCGGCCTTCTGTTCATCGCGCCGTTGCTGGCCGAGGTCGCGCTGAGCTTCCGCACCGAAGACATGTTCGCGCTCGTGTTCTTCGGCATCACGATCATCTGTAGCTTCGCGGCCCAGTCTCTGGTCAAGGGATTGCTGTCGGGGGCGATCGGCCTGGCGATCGTCACCATCGGCCAGGACCCGGTGATGGGGTCCCAGCGGTTCACCTTCGGCCAGGTCAACCTGCTGGGTGGAATCCACTTCCTGACGGCCATGATCGGCCTGTTCGCGATTCCGCAGTTGGTGAGCAATCTGGCGGATGTGAAGGACGGGGCGGCACGCATCCAGACGAAGCTCAAATCGGTGCTGCCGCGCATGGCGGATTTGAAGGCCATTCGGCTGCCGGTCACCATCGGCTCGCTGACCGGGGCCTTCCTCGGCATTCTGCCGGGCGCGGGGGGGCCGATCGCGGCCTTCATCAGTTACGACTACACGCGGCGCATTTCCAAACGTCGGGATGATTTCGGCAAGGGCGCGATCGAGGGTGTTGCGGCGCCGGAATCGGCGAACAACGCGGTCACCGGCGGCGCGTTGATTCCCATGATGACCCTGGGCATCCCCGGCGACCCGGTGACGGCGATCCTGATCGGCGCCCTGATCATCCATGGTCTGGCACCGGGCCCCTTGATGTTCATCGAGCGCGGCGACTTCGCGTTTGGCCTGATCTTCTCGTTCTTCTGGGCCAACATCTTCAACTTCATCATCGCGCTGACCGCCCTGCGGTTTCTGGTCAAGCTGCTGGCGACGCCGCGTGCGCTGCTGATGCCGACGGTTGCCGTCCTGTGCGTGATCGGCAGCTTCGCGCTGCGCAACAATTTCTTTGATGTCTATGTGATGCTGTTCTTCGGCCTCGTCGGGCTGGCTATGCGCTGGCTGGATATGCCGGTGGTGCCGCTGCTGCTGGCCCTCGTGCTCGGCGTGCCTCTGGAGGAGAATTTGCGTGTCGCGCTGACGTCATCCCAGGGCGACATCTCGATCTTCTTCTCGTCGCCGATCAGTGTGGCGTTTCTCAGCCTGTCGGCGCTTTCTATCATCTGGTCGCTGCGTTCGGCCCGGCTCCGGCGGAAGTCGGAGCAATCATCCAACAAGGAGAGTTCCTCATGAGCACCAAACCCCTTCGCGTCGCATCTGTTGGCCTGGGCTGGTGGTCCGATGTTCTGGCCGATGCGGCCGGCCGCACCGATGGCCGGGTTGAGATCGCGTCCTGTTTTACCCGCTCCGAGGACAAGCGCCAGGCCTTCGCTGCGAAGTACAATTGCGCCGCCGCGTCGAGCCTGGATGAGATCCTCGCCGACGATTCGATCGACGCGGTCATCAACACCACGCCGAACCATGTCCATCTCGAGACGACCGCGGCGGTGGCGGCGGCCGGCAAGCATGTGTTCCTGGACAAACCGGTGGCCAACACGATCGGCGAGGCCCGCGCGATCACCAAGGCCTGCGCCGATGCGGGCGTCGTTCTTTCCGTCGGCTATCAGCGCCGGCGCGAGAGCCACTTTCGCTGGATTCAGGATCGTATCGCGGCCGGCGAGTTCGGCACGCTGGTGCAGGCCGAGGCGAATATCAGCCGCGACCGCGCCGGGCAATTCGAGCTGGGCCACTGGCGCTACACCGCCGAGGGCATGCCGGGCGGCGTGATGCTGCAGATCGGGCTGCACTATGTGGATGTGCTGACCATGCTGCTCGGGCCGATCGAATCCGTCTCCGGTATGGCGGCCCAGCTGGTGCTGCCGGGGGACAACCCGGATGTGGGCACGCTCATGATGCAGCACGAGAATGGCGCGGTATCGTCGCTCTCGACCAGTTACGCGTCGGCGTCCGAGTATTACCTGATGAACATCTACGGCAAGAAGATGAGCGCCTACTACAATCTGTTCGACGGGCTGCGCTGCCTCCACCAGGGGGACACGAACCAGCAGCCGGTGGCGGTCGAGAAGAACGACGCGATCGCCGAACAGCTGATCGAGTGGGCGGATGCCATTGCCGGCGACGCGGAACCCGAGGTGGGCGGCGAGAGCGCCATGACCTCGCTGGCGGTGGTCAAGGCGGGCATCACGTCGGTCGCCGAGGGCCGTCACGTGACGGTGGCGGAGATTCTCGCCTCGGACGACTGATCGTTGCTGGCTGTTGGGACTTACATGGCCTGAAGATTCCGGCCATGATCGGTGGCGCTATGGGAGTGATTGGATGCTTGAGAAAACCGTGGATGTGCCGACCGCCGACGGCGTGATGGAAACCTTCATCACCCATCCTGAAGAAGGTGGTCCGTTCGCGCCGGTTGTCCTGTTCATGGATGTCTGGGGCATTCGCGAGCAGCTGCGCGATATTGCTCGGCAGATCGCCTGCGTCGGCTACACCGTGGCGTTGCCGAACATCTATTACCGGATGGGTGGGGAGCATTTCGACTACCGCAACCCGGACGGGACGACCTCTTCGCTGAAGGATCTGCCCGAAGCGGACCAGGAGAAGATCCAGGCCTACCGCACCCATGTGAGCGACCCGATGGCGGTCGCGGACACGGGCTCTCTGATGGAAGTTTTGGCCCAGGACGCTGCCGTGCTCCCGGGCCCCGCGGGCTCGGTTGGCTACTGCATGGGGGGCCGTCACGTGCTGCGGGTCGCCGGGGCGTTTCCCGAGACGTTCGTCGCCAACGCCAGCCTGCACGGCACGCGACTGTTCACGGACGGCGCGGATTCGCCCCACACCGAGGCGCCGCGCGTGCGCGGCATGTTCTACAACGGCATCGGCGAAAATGATCATTACGCGCCGCGCGAGACGGCGGCCGCGGTCGAGGCGGCGTTTGCCGGCCAGGACTGCGACTACACGCAGATCATCCACCCGGGTGCGCCGCACGGCTATGCGATTCCCGACCGTGACGCCTACGACAAGCAGGCGACCTACCGGGACTGGGAGTACATCTATGCGATGTATGACCGGATGCTGCGGGGGCGGTAAGGCTTCAGGGCCGGGCCTATTTGTCCTTGAGCAGGTTCTTCATCGGCGCGCCGAGATAGTCGACCTTGCCGATCTGGACACCTTCGGCGCGCAGCAGATCATAGGCCGTGGTGACGTGGAAGAAGACCTGCGGGTAGGCGATGTGCAGGACATGATCGAGCGCCCCAAATTTGAGCTCGCCGAGGCGCGTCTTGACGATCACCTCGCGGTTGGGATCTCCGTCGAGCTGCGCGGCCGAGAAACTGCCAACGAAGGCGAGTGCGGCGGCGATGCGTGCGCGGGCGGTCGCGATGTCGGCGTCCGGTTCCATCGAAACTTCAGGCGCATCGACACCGGCGAGCCGCGCCATCGCCCCGGTGGCGTGGACGCAGGCCTGGCGAGTCTGCTCGCCCAATTTCAGCATGTCGGGTGCGAAATTCCGCGCCATCAGTTCGCCTTCATTGAAGCCGGTCTCGGCGACGAATTCGGCACCCCGGCCGAGGACGAAGTCGAGGTTGGTCAGCATCGTCTGGAAGACCGGGACGGTGATCGCGTGCATGGAAATGGACATGTTCTTTGTTCCTGATAAGCGGGTTTAATCGAAACTGAAGCCGATGGTGCGGCAGCGGAAGTAGAGGCCGCCATCCTGGATGACGAGGCTGAGCATGGGCGTGTCGCCCTCATTGTGATGCTCGTGCAGTTCGGCGGGGGGCGTGATCATCAGCGCAAACTGATGCCAGTCGAGCCGGTTCCCCTCGATCACCGAATACACATTGTCGGCTTCGATCGGCAGGGTGAGCGCGACAGAATTGTGCCGGTGCGGGCGCTGAACGCTGTGTGGATCGAGCGTGTTCATGGCGAGCTTGATCGATGGATGGGCTGCGTCGGCATTTCCCTTGCGCTCGCTGGTCAGATGCAACGCACGGCCCGACGCGTTGGGGTCGGCCGACTGATCGGACCGGACCCGGTCCATCTCGGCGAGAATTTCCGCCATGGGATAGCGTACGGCCTGGGTCGGCGCCGCGTTCGGCGCGGGTGCCTCGAGGCTGTGAAAGGCAAGCTCTGGCTCGTTCGTCACCAAAAGCAGGACCGCGTCAGCGCCGCCGCCATCGAGGCGGGTCTCGCCGCCACCGGGCAGGGAGAACACGTCACCAGCCTGCCAGTCGAACGCTTCGCCGTCCTTGCTGGCCCGGCCGTCTCCGGTGATCACGAAGTAGAACTCGCCGCTGGCACGGAAGGACCCTTTCAGGGTCTCACCGGGTGCGATCCGGGCATAGCGGGCCAGCATCAGGGGTGTGGTCGCAGGTTCGTCGAGGCCGATTTCTGCGCCGATATCGAGGGAAATCCAGCCCGTGGGTGCGTCTGGCGCCATCGCCTGGTCGCGCGCGTCGACGAATGCCATCTGCGGGATCGGCGGGCGTTCGACCTTGAAGATGTTCGCCGGGCTGTAGTAGCGCGCACGCGCGACGACGTCTTCCTCTGGCACCTGATCCGTGTTGTTGACCGTTCCGTCCATGATCGACCTCCCCTGTTTCGCCGGTAAGTCTAGTCCAACGGGGCGGGCGCACCAATCCGCATGACTCTACCCACTTGACCGGGCAGCTCGCGCCGCCTTCACTGGGAGCAATTGGGGACAGGATACAGCATGCCAGACACAGCCGCCGGGACGACCTCATCTGAATTGAAGACGCGCGCCGCGGCGCTGGAGCCGACCCTTGCGGGCCGCGCCGAGGCGACCGAACAGTTGCGCCGTATTCCCGACGAGACGATCGCAGATCTCACGGCCGCGGGGCTGCATCGTCTCTGTCAGCCGGCACGATTCGGGGGCACGGAGGCCCCCCTCGACACGGCCTGCGATATCGTCGCCACCCTGGCGCGGGGTTGCAGTTCCACCGGCTGGGTGGCCGGGGTCTACACCGACCACCAGATCCTGATCGGCATGTTCGATCCCCGCGCGGCCGACGATGTCTGGGGCGACAATCCCGACGCGCTGGTCTCCGCCGGATTCACTCCCGGGGGGAACAACGAGCGGGTCGATGGCGGCTGGCAGATTTCCGGCAGCTGGGAATGGTCCAGCGGCTGCGACCATGCCGACTGGCTGATCCTCGGCTGTCTGCTGCCGACGGGAAAAGACGGCGCGATTGAGCCCAACTACTGCATCGCGCGGCGCGACGACGTGGTCATCGAGGACAACTGGCATGTGATGGGGCTGGCCGGGACCGGCAGCAAGAATTTGCATGTCGAGCGTGCGTTCGTGCCTGACTATCGCGCGCTGCCATTTCGCATGGCTGGCGCCGGCGGCGCGGCGCGTGGCCAGGCGGACGCCCCGGCGTTGTACCGGCTGCCGCACCCGCCCTGTGTCCCGTTCATGCTCGCCGTGCCGGCGCTGGGGGTCGCGGAGAGCCTGCTCGATGCGGTGACCGAACAGATGGCCGGGCGGAGTTCCCGCGGCGTGCGCGTGGCCGAGCATCAGACAATTCAGGTGCATATCGCCGAGGCGGCGGCGCAGATCGATGCGGCGCGCCTGCTGATGCAGCGAGACACGGGCGAGGCGATGGTGGCGATGCATGAAGGGCGTGAGCTGGATGACCTGGAGCGGGTGCGCAACCGCCGTGATCAGGCCTATCTGGTGCGGGAATGCCGGGCGGCGGTGGACCGGCTGTTCACGACCCTGGGTGGCCAGGGCATTTTCCTCGACAACGCCATGCAACGAAAGTTCAGGGACATCCACGCGATGAGCGGGCATTTCGCGCTGAACTGGGACGTGGCTGCCACGACCTATGGTCGGGTGGCGCTGGGCCTCGATCCGCTGACCCATCTGAAGTGAGCGCCATGTTTTACGCCGACAACACGCCGCTCGAGATCGCCGGGCAACTGATGATCGCGACCCTGTTCCTGGGGACCCTGGTGATCAACGCCGGGACCAAGGAACAACAGCATGTGGACCGGATGGCGGCGATGCGCATCCCGCTGCCCCGGGCCACCCTGTGGGCGGGGTTCGCGTTGCAGGCGGTCGGCGGCACGATGGTCGCGATCGACTGGAACGCGGGCCTGGGCGCGATCCTTCTGATCGTGTTTACGGTGCTGGCGAGCGCCATCTTCCACCGCTTCTGGACCATGGAAGACCCGCTGCGCCGTCACCTGCACCTGTCGTTCGTGTTCTCCAACATCGCCGTGATCGGTGCGTTGCTGCTCCTGATCTAGCGGCACGCCATCGGTCGGGCCTAGCGGCCTTTTGAGGCCTCCAGATACGACGTGTCGATGTAATGCTCCGGTCCGTGCAGATCGTCGGGGGCGGGGCCGAACTCGCGCCGCAGGTCGAGCACGGTGGCGATGCCGGGCATGTCGAACGATCCGTCGCGGCGCATGCCGGTCTGGGGGTCGAAGAAAATATCGAGCGCGCCGGCGGCCACGGCCTCGGGCATCTGCGGCATGTTCTCGGCGATGATATCGAGCGCGGCCTGCCGGTTGGCCGGGTCGTAGAGCCAGTTCACGGCCTCGAGCCAGCCGGCGATGAAGCCCGACAGATCTTCGGCGTTCTCCTGTGCCCAGGCGACCCGGGTGCCGCCGACGATCCCCTGATAGGAGTCCAGGACATCCGCCGCGCGGGCCAGCACATGGTGGCCTTTGGACGCACCCATGATCTCGAACGGCGTGACCTGCAATGTTCCCTTCTGCTCAGGGTGCTCCATCATCGCCTGCCAGCGCTGGAGGACGCCGCCCGTGGACAGCCACTCGATGTCATTTTCATCGATGCCGTTCAGGGCGAGCATGCGCCGCAGCACGAAGGCGAAGCCGGTGGTGAGCGCGTCGGCTGTCAGGATCTTACCGGGAAGGTCGGCGAATGACTTGATGTCTTCCTGAACGACGAAGCGCAGGAACGCGTCGTCGGATCCCATGAAGGCGAACATGTCGGTGTCGCCCTCGGCCGGCACTTCGCCCTGTTTCTCCTTGTAGGCGATGATGTTGTCGACCGAGGTGAGCATGATGTCGAACTTGCCCGCGGCGATGCCGGTCAGCTGTTCGATCGAGTTCGGCGTGAAGATGATGTCGAGGTCGAGCTCGCGCCGGCCGAAAAACCCCTGCTTGAGTCCGGCCCACAGGGGCACATTGATGGCCCCCGGAAACACGTTGATTGTCAGCGTTCGCATTTTTAGTCCCCCATCATGACGCCGGGCGTCGTTGCTGTGCATATTCGGGTTTGTGTGCGCGCGAGAAAAGCGCTTTGTTCGGGCTGCGATGAACGAAACGATCACCATCACCCACGCTGGGCGCCATAGCGTTGATGTTGTGCCCGCGCGCGGGCTGCGACTGGCGGACGGTAACTATCCGCTGTTCAAGCCGCCGGCCCCGGAATCCGTGGCTTCCCCGGATGATTGCCTGGCGTTTCTGCGCGATTTGCATTTAAGCCTGATCGATGTCTTCGACATCGCGGCACGGCGCTGGCTGATGAGATATTTCGATGCGGTGATCGCCCGGGCCGACGCGGCGCGTGTCGAATTGCCTGTTCCGGGTGGTTTGGGGGCGGTGGCGAACGGCCATCGCGCCTGGTGCTATGGCGCCTACCGGCCGTTGATCCGCGCTAAACTCAAACATGACGGGCATGTGTTCGAGGCCGGGATTCTGTTCTGGTTGGCCGACGGGCCGCTGGTCGCCCAGCTCGACGCGGATATCGATCCGCGCCTGCTGGACTATTTGACCGGCGTCGCGGCCCCGCACCATCCGTTTGTGCGGCGGCCGCTGGCCGGTTTGCTCGGTTAGGCTCCGGGTGGATCAACTTATCGCGCCGTTTGAATGGCCGCCCGCGAGGCCATCAGGCACAAGCGGGCAGATTCAAACGCCCCGGTCGATCCACTAGATATCGAGCGACAGGCAGTAGAGGCCACCGGCATGGCGGTCCACGCAATAGACGATGCGGTTTTCATCGACATAGACGTCGTTGATCTGCGCCGTCGCAACCGGTGAGTTGTCCGGCTTGGGCGGGATGAAATACGCCACTTCCTTCGGCTGGAGCGGATCCTCGACGTTGAACACGCGCATGCCGCCGTTGAAGAAGGTGCCGAAGATCAAATCGTCCGACTGGAAGGACGGACCTGGCCGGTTCTCATGCAGGTTATGCGCGCCGAAACGACCGCCGCGATTGCGGAAATCATCGAGCGGCGGCATCGGCAGGGTGGCGATCGGCACCATGTTGTCTTCCTTGCGCGCATCGACGACCCAAGCCAGCTTCGGCCAGTCCATGGCGTCGTCGCGGACGCTTTCATCGGTGACGATCAGGATGTCCTTGCTGAACAGGGGCAACACAGTGTGGGCGAAACCCGGATAGGGCGGATGGGGGTTCCACTCGCCGAGCACCTTGGGGTCCGACTTGTCGGAGATATCCATGATGAAGGTGCCGCCGTCGAGATAGCCCAGATACATGCGGTCGGGACGCTGCGGATAGACGTTGGTGTTATGTGCACGGAAACCGGAATCGATGTCCGGGTGGCGCGGCGGCGGCGGTACGTTGTCGCCCTCGCGGGTGCCAGGGTACCACCAGCGGCCGACTTCGCTCGGCTTCGACGGGTCACGCACGTCGATGCAGCGGTAGAACTGGTCGTCCTTGGGGTTGGTCGGCACGAAGTCGTCAGAGCCGCCGGCGAAATGGACATACTCGCCGTCGGCGAACCAGAGCTGATGGACGCCGCGCGAATGAGGTCCCGAGCAATCGAAGAAGGAGATCGACTTGGGGTCTTCCGGGGTCGACAGGTCGAACAGCTCGACGCCGACCTTCTGCTCGTTCACGCCGGGCGTCTGGTAGGCGACGGCCATGATGTCGCCGGTCACTTCGAGGGAGTTCGAGCGCATGTTGACGATGGGCAGATCGGTCTGCACGACGACCTTGGGCTTGCGCGGGTCGGTGACGTCCACACCTGTGAAATTCTTGGGCCCGGATTCATGGGCCAGCCACATGATGCGGCGGCCGTCGGGTGCGACCTGCATGGACATGCCTTCGCCCATGCCGCCATGACCGACGAGCGTGTCCTGAGACAGCAGCGTCATATTCTTGATTTCAGGACCAGCCATCGTGTTTTCTCCTTGGATTGGAATTCTTGTTGGTTTGTTGGTGCCTATTATACGGCGTTTTGTTTCGCGTTTTGTATAGCCAGCCATACTCTTTCCGGCGAGGCAGGCATGTCGATATGGCGGATGCCGAGCGGGCGGAGCGCGTCGCACACAGCATTCATGACCGACGGGAGCGCCCCCACGGTGCCGGCCTCGCCCGCGCCCTTGAGGCCCATGGGATTGTTCTTCGACGGGATGTTGTGTTCGTGCACGTCGAAGCTCGGGAAATCGTCGGCGCGCGGCATGGCGTAATCCATGAAGGAGCCGGTGAGCAACTGGCCGCTGTCCGGGTCATAGACCACGCGCTCGAGCAGCGCCTGGCCGGCACCCTGGACCACCCCGCCATGCACCTGGCCCTCGACCATCATCGGGTTCAGGGCGACCCCGACATCGTCGAAGACCGTGTAGGCGATGATCTCGACCACGCCGGTGTCGGGATCGATTTCGACCTCGCAGGCATGCGCGCCGTTGGGATAGGTCGGCCCCGGGGGCACGATGATCGCGCTTTCGGAAAGTCCCATATCCATCTCGCGCGGCATCTTGGCCGGCTGGTAGGACGCCGTGGCCACATCGGTCAACGTGATGGTGCGGTCGGTGCCGGACACGGTGAAGACGCCGTCGTCGAACTGGATGTCGGCGGCCGCAGCTTCGAGAAGATGGGCGGCGATCAGGGTCGCGCGCGCGATGATCTTTTCCGACGCACGCAGCAGCGCCGCACCGCCGACGCTGATCGAACGCGACCCGAACGTGCCCTTGCCGTGATGCACCAGGTCTGTGTCGCCATACTGAACGCGGATCGAGTCAAACGGCACGCCCAGGACCTCGGACGCAATCTGGGCGAAGGCTGTTTCGTGCCCCTGGCCGTGAGAATGGGTGCCCATGAGCACTGACACGCCGCCATCGGTGTCGAAGCGCACCGCTGCGCTTTCCTCGTTGGGGAGCGGCAGGGGGCCGCCGGCGATCTCGATTACGGTGGCGATGCCCATGCCGCGGAGCTTGCCGCGGGCTGCGGCCTCGGCGCGCCGCGCCTCGAAGCCATCGCGGTCGGCTGCCTTCACAACCCGCTCAAGGCATCCGGTGAAATCGCCGCTGTCATAGGTGAAGATGAAGCCGGTGTCGTAGGGCAGCGCGTCGTTGGGAATGAGGTTTCGTCGGCGCAGCTCCACCGGATCGATGCCCAGATCATAGGCGGAGGCGTCGATCAGGCGCTCCAGGCCATAGGACGCCTCGGGGCGCCCGGCCCCGCGATAGGTCGCGGTGGGGCTGGTGTGGGTGAACACGCCGCGCGCTTCGACATGCACATGGGGTGTCGTGTAGACGCCCGACAGGCCGCCGAGATTGTTGGTCGGTGAATGGGGCCCGGAGTTGCTGAGATAACCGCCCAGCGCCGCGTCGGTGGAGACCTTGAGGCCCAGGAACTTGCCATCGGCATCGAGCGCCAGCGCGGCACGGGAAACGTTGTCGCGGGCGTGGTAATCGCTGGCCAGCGCCTCGCTGCGGGTCGCCGTGAACCGCACGGGTCGCCCGGTGCGCCGTGCCGCCCACAGGACCAGCGCGTGTTCGACAAAGGGGCTGCCGCGCATGCCGAAGCCGCCGCCCATGTCGGGCGAGATCACGCGCAGTTTTCCTTCGGGGATCGCGAACACATTCCTGGCCAGGTCCGAGCGCAGACGATGGGGCGACTGGACCCCGGCATACAGGGTGTAGCGTTCCTCCAGCGGGTCGAAGAAGCCGATCGCCGCGCGGACCTCCATCGTGTTGGTGGAGACACGGCTGATTTCATAGTCGAGCTCGACCACGTGGGCCGCCGCCGCGAAGGCCGCATCGGTGGCGTCCTTGTCACCCAGCGCGAACACGAAACTCTCGTTGCCGGGCACCGAATCCCAGACCTCGGGGGCGCCTTCGGACCGGGCGAGACCGGTCTCGATGAGGGGGGTGCGCGGGTCGTAGTCGACCTCGATCGCCTCCGTGGCATCCACCGCCTCGGCGTAGGTCTCTGCGACCACGGCCGCGACGGCCATGCCGACGAGATGCACATCACCGTCGGCCAGGAGGGGATAGGGGGGCTCGACCATGGGTGAGCCGTCGCGCTGCTTGCGTTTCACGCCGCAGGCCAAGCCGCCGATGGAGTCGGCCTTGAGGTCGTCCGCCGTCAGTATTTCGATAACACCGGGCATGGCCGCGGCGGCAGATGTGTCGATGGTGCGGATAGTCGCCGCCGCGTGGGGCGAGCGCAGGATGGCCATGTAGGCCGCGCCCGGCACCTTGCGGTCGTCGGTGTAGTTGCCCTTGCCCGTGAGAAGGCGCCGGTCTTCCACCCGCGGCACGGACTGTCCGATGCCATATTCGCGCATCAACAGCCCCCGAAAAACGCAGGGGTTCGCGGCTCTCGGACCAGCGAAGCGGACATCAGGACCTAGTCATCCTTCTTCTCTCCGCCAGCCGCGAGTGTCGCTTCACCCTGCTCGACGGCCTGATCCCAGGCCTTCGGCTTGAACGAGTAGTACAGCGCGACCACGATCATGAAGATGATGACGTCCGAGATCCATCGGCTGAAGATGAAGCTGAACGGGCTGTCGCTGGAGACGATCAGGACGTTTCGCAGACCTTGTTCGGCAATCGGACCGAGGATGATGCCCAGCAGGATACCGGCGGGTGAGAAGTTATACTTCTGCGCCAGGTAGCCGATGACCCCCATGGCAACCATGATCCAGACATCCCACGGATTGCCGCTCGCGGCGAAGGTGCCGACGACGCAGAAGATCATGATGATCGGCGCCAGCAGGCCGCGTGGGAACAGGGTGACATAGGCCAGCAAGCGCGCCATCACGGCGGCGATCCCGCCCATGAAGAAGTTGGCAAGGATGAAGCCCCAGATCACCGTGAAGATGACTTCGGGTGAATCCGTGAACAGACGGTCGCCGGGTTGCAGCCCGTGGATCATCAGGGCACCGAGAATAACGGCCGCCGAGATGCCGCCGGGGATGCCGAGCACGAACATCGGAATCAGGGAAGTTCCCGTCACGCCATTGTTGGAGCCTTCCGTGGCGGCGAGACCCTTGACCTCGCCCTCACCGAACTTGTCACCGGGCTTGCCGCGCTGGATTTCCCAGGCATAGGCGATCCACTGGGCCACACTGGCGCCGGCTGCGGGCACGATGCCCATGACCAAGCCGGTCACCCAGCCGCGCACCAGAGACCAGCGGCAATGCATGATCTCCGACCAGCGGGGCCAGATGTTCCAGCTGAGCTTGGCCTTGCCCGAGATGTTGGTTTTCGGGCTGCCCTCACACAGGGTCAGCGCCTGGGCAAATGCGAACAGGCCGATCACGGCGGGCAGGATACCAACGCCCGACAAGAGGCCGGTCATGCCGTAGTTGAATCGCGGATAGGCCGATGCGGCATCCACACCGATCGTGCTGATCAGCAACCCGATCAAACCCGCGATGAGGCCCTTGAGCACGGCGCCGAAGGACACGGCCGCAATTGCCGTTAGGCCCAGCAGGGCGACCACGAAGAATTCCGCCGGGCCGAACAGGAGTGAGATCTTGGCGAGCGGCGGCGCGAGATAGAGGAGCGCAAAGCCACTGATCAGGCCGCCCATCACCGAGGCGAAGGTGGACATGCGGATGGCCTCGGTCGCGCGGCCGCGCTTGGTCATCTCATAGCCTTCGATGGCCGATGCCGCCGAAGCTGAGGTGCCGGGTGCGCGCAGCAGGATCGCGGTGAACGAGCCGCCATAGATGCCCGCGGCATAGGTCGAGACCATCAGGATGAGTGCGGTCTCGGCCGGCCATTCGAACGAAATCGGGATCATCAGGGCGATGGCCATGGGCGGTCCGAGGCCCGGGATGGCGCCGATGATGAGGCCGACGACGATGCCGACGAACATTGCGCCCATATTGGCGAGCGTCAGAACGTTCAGGAGAAATTCGATGCTTTCCATGATCCGTATCTCCGCGCGGCGCTAAAAGAGGATGCCTTCGGGCAGAAATGCGCCGAGGGTCAGGGTGAAGAATGCATACAGCAGCGGGAACAGAATGGCGGCGGTGATCAGGATCAGCTTGTGATCTCTCAGGCCGGTCATATATGCCGCAATGAAATAGAAGAAGAAGGAAGTGACGTAGAAGCCGACCTTGAACACGGCCGCCGAATAAATCACGCCGAGCAGCATGATGTAGACGGGCTTCCAGGCGGTGTAGGAGAAGTCCAACTTCACCATGCCCTTGAGGCGCTCTTTGTCCCGCTTCGTGAGGGATCGCAGGAGCATGCCGAATGCGAGCACCATGATGCCGACTTCCGCGAACTGCGGGAATGCACCGGCGCGTTGCGGCCAGTCAATCGTCTGGGTGTACATGAACCCAGCAGCCAAAATCATACCTATGGCGACGAGCCGTTCGGCCATCAATCGTGTCATGAAATTCCCCCCCAGGATGTCTCGCGACCGGAACGTTCTATGCAGGTCACGAACGGGACAACACGCCCCGCCGGATCAAACCGACGGGGCGTGCGTGTTGGAAACAGAGTTTCCGGTACCCGTATTCTTACTGGACGCCTTCCTGCTCCCAGTAGGCGGCCTGCTCGGCGACCTTCTGGCCTTCGCGCAGAAGAGTCCACATGTCGTCGCCCTCGGCGAACATCAGGTGGTTCTTGTTGGCGGCTTCCTTGGCGATGTACTCAGGATTGGCCATGGCCCGCTTGATCGCGTCGAGATAGATCGTACGCTTCTCTTCTTCGAGACCGTTTGCCGTTGCGAGTGTGCGACCGGCATAGGTGATGTTCACCTTGCCGGTGATCTCCTCGAACGTCGGGACGCTCGGCAGAACCTCCCAGGGTGACGAATGCAACACGGCGATCGGCCGCAGCTTGCGCTCCATGATGGAGTTGACGAAGAAGCCGACATTGGCCGCAACCATGTCGACATGGTTGCCCAGCAACAGCTGGATCTTCGAGTTGTCGCCACGGCTGGTTACGAACTTCGCCTTGAAGCCCGGAACCGCCTGCTGTGCGAACGCGACGCCGATATGGTCATCGCTGCCGAAGCTGCCCGGGGCAACAATGATCGGCTGCTCTTGGGCATAGGCGAGGACATCGTCGAGGTTACTGAACCGCTCGTCATCCCAACGCACCAGCCAGAGGCCGGGGTCATAGGAATGCCAGGCCAGGAAGTTGAAGGATTCCAGCTTTTCGCTGCGCTTCATGGCCGGGTTCAGGAACGAGAAGATGTGCGGAATGTTGACGACGGCCAGCTTGTGGTCGTCGCGCCTTGCGTTCCAGTCGTTGACGACCTGGCCCCAAGAGACCCAGCCGCCGCCGCCGGCGACGTTGGTGACTTTCACGGGCTGACCGAGTTCTTCGGCCAGATAAGGCGCAAACAGACGGAACGTCCGGTCAGCGCCGCCACCTGGTGCGAACGGCACCTGGAGCTGAACGGCTTTGCTTGGGAAATCTGCGGCAGATGCAGTGCCCGGCGCCACGAATGTGAATCCGGCCACGGCCATTGCCGCGAATGCGAATGATGTAAAACGTTTCATGATTGGGACCACCCCTGATGGTTTTTGATTTATTGTCCGGAAAACGTATCTCTATCGGGTACCGGACAGCAAATATTTTTTCCAAAAGGAAAATTTTCTCCGCCTTGACTCTCTGGCCAGAATTCCAAATTGCGCGATTTGTGGCCGGGAATTGGTCGTTCTGGTCGAGGGGCTAGTCGAGAGATACTGCGTCGAGCAGGATCCCCGCCAGCAGGCAGGGTTCTTCCGTGCGGTTCGACCAGGCGTGCAGGGTGCCGCGCTGGACGCAGGTGTCGCCGGCCTTGAGGCAGACTTCTTCCTCGTCGAGGATCAGCCAGACCTCGCCCGAAACAACCATCAGGTAGTCGACCGACTGAGTCTTGTGCATCCCGGGATGCTTCTGCCCGTCGAGCCGGTCACTGGCGCCCATCTGCTCGAAATACTTTTTCATGCCGTCGAAGTTGCGCTGGGAATCCGGCGGCACTTCGAACGCGCGAAACACTGCACCCCCGGCCGGCGGCTCCAGCGTGACCTTGTCGCCGACCGTGTCGGCGTTGCCTGTGTTGTCGGCCGGGATGTTGCTGGAAACCCAGACGTCCGAGAGCCGAACATTGGCTTGCCCTTCCGGGGACAGCACATGGCCCATGTCGGGGGTCATGGTCTCGTCGATTGTGACGATCGAGTTGCCGTTCTCGTCATGGCCGGTGATGACCCGGCGGATGTTGCGTGGCATGTCGGTTTCCTCAGTTCTTGTCGGGGTTTTCGCGGTCGCGCCAGTCTGCCGGCTTGACGAGCCGGGTGGTCAGGATGCCGAGGGTTTCGACTTCGAGTTCGATCACATCACCGTCTTCGAGGTATCGATTATGTTCGAGCCCGCAGCCGGTTGGCACGGTGCCTGACCCGAAGACCTCGCCGGCATGGATGGTCTGATTGCGGCTGAGATGGGACAGCACATCTTCGAAGCGATGGTCCATCATCGACGAGTTACCGCGGCTCCATTCTTCGCCGTTGATACGGGCGCACATGTCCAGATTGTAGGGATCTGAGATTTCGTCGGCGGTGACAATGCAGGGCCCGAAGATGTTGCCGGCATCGAAATCCTTGCCGGGGCCGCCCATGCCGGCGCCGCTGCGGATCTCGATCGCCTGGACATCCCGGGCGCTGATGTCGTTGAAGATCGTGTAGCCGAAGATGTGGTCGGCGGCGCTAGCGGTGGTGATGTTGGCGCCGCTGCGGCCGGTGACCATCGCCCATTCGAGCTCGTAGTCCATGCGTCGTGCCCCATGGGGCCAGATCGCCTCGTCCTCGGGACCGATGACGCTGAGATGGTTGCTGTTGAGATACACGGGCGCGGCGACCCATTCGGGCGGCACGTCGAGGGCGCCGGCTGCGCGGTAGCGCTCGAGCGCCGCTTCGGGGTCTGCCTCACGGGCGGCCAATCGGGTGTGCCGGACTTCGCGGGCGTTTCGCAGATGCTGCAGGAAGCACGCACAGTCGCGCAGGCGTCGCGGGTTCGGCAACGGCGCCTCGAGCCGGACGGCGTCGCGCGCCAGGATCGCGCTGTCGACACCCCAGGTGACCGTCCGATCGCAGAGTTCGTAGGTTCGGGTGAGCGCCGCCTCGCCGCCATCGATCAGCGCGAGCATCGATGTGAGGGCGGTGCGGTCGTCATCGGGGAAGATCTCTTTGGCGGCGGCAGCGAGATCGACGATGTTCGTGTCGTTGTCGACGAAAGCGCCGACGCGCATTGCTGCCTGCCCCGGAATGGAAAATGTAACGAGACGCAAAGCGATTTCCCCCAAAACGAACTTATGTTCGTCAAAGGGTCTCGTAATTCCCGACCCGGTACAAGCGCCATGGCGGGGCCGGGCTCAGCATGTGGGACGAAACGTCGGCGTCAGAACTGGAGGATGGAGCCCGCGGCCAGGAAGGCAATCAGTCCCAGCACGTAAAGGCCTACCAGGCTTGAGCCGAGGAAGATGATGTTGCCGATGGTATGCAGCGGATGACGCCGGCGTTCGAGGTGGCGGCGACTTTTAGATCGCCGTTCGGGACCGGCCAAGACTGACAAGAACACAGGGCGGCCGGGAACCGGTACGGTCAGGCGGAGGTCGACCGGATGTGCGTTTGCCGGCGCCGGTTCGATGAAAGCCGAAAGCGCTTGCTGCTGTTCGGGCGTCAGGCTGGCGCGGATCGCCTGAGGCAATCGGTCGAGCAGGGGAATAGGGCGCTCGGGGCCGGTGTTGATGTTCGTTGAGTTGATATCTTGCGCGGTCATGGCGTGTTTCACGTTCCGGAAGTTCAGCGCGATGGCGCAGTTGTCATCGCCCACCAGTATGAAAAGACATGGTTAACGAATGCTTGCCGGTGTTAACCATGTTTTACCATTCGGTTCGTATCTTTGACGCAACCGAGATGCGTCAGCTGGCTGCCCGATCGATTCGGACGGCGAGACGCATGGGACTAAAGGGAAATATTCGATGGCGACGCGCACCGTTACGCGGAAGAAAAATCTGGTCAGCAAGGCGACGCAGCTCGCCAGGAAGCGTCTTGGTGGCGATGCCGGAGCCGCCTGTGCGGACTTCGTGAGCGCCTACTATGCCAATGTGCCGCCGGTCGACATCGCCGAGATGGACGCGGAAACGCTCTTTGCTTCCGCGGAGTCCTTTCTTCGTTTTGCGCAGAAGCGTTTGCCGGGTGAACCGCTGATCCGGGTCTTCAATCCACGCCAGGATGATCATGGCTGGAACGGTTCGCACACGGTGGTCGAGATCGCGACGGAGGACATGCCGTTTCTTGTCGATTCGGTCACGGCGGAGCTGAATTATCAGGGCCTGACCGTGCATCTGGTAATTCACCCGATCTTCCAGGTGACTCGCACGGCGGCGGGCACGATGAAGAATTGCGCGGGCACCCCCGCTGATGGCGCGCGCGCCGAAAGCTTCATGCATTTCGAAGTGAACGAGCTGACTGATCCCAAGACGCTGGCCAATCTGACGGGCCGGCTGGAGCAGGTGCTGCAGGATGTTGGCGCGTCAGTTCAGGACTGGCAGTCGATGCAGGGCAAGGTCGCCGGCATCCTGGAAGATCTGGACACACAGCCGAAAAAAATTGCCAAGGCAGAGATCGAGGAAACCCGCGCGTTTGTAGAATGGATGCTCGACGATCATTTCACGTTTCTGGGCTATCGCGAATATGACCATGTGGGCTCGGGTGCGAAGCAAAAGTTGAAGGCGCAACCTGGCGGGCTCGGCCTTCTGCGCGATGTCGATCGGGCGATCTTTGAAAACTGGGCCGATGACGCGCCCCTTCCCGAGGAGGTTCGGTCCTTCATCCGCCAGCCTCATCTTGTGATGATTACGAAGGCGAACCAGCGCGCGACCGTCCACCGGCGCGTACATATGGACGTGGTTGGCGTGAAGAAATTCGATGCGTCCGGCAAGGTGACGGGCGAACGCATGATCGTTGGCCTGTTCACCTCGACCGCCTACAGCGTCTCTCCGTCACGAATTCCGATGCTGCGCCGAAAAATCGCGGAGACGATGGACGGCGCCGGATTCCCGGTGTCGAGCCATGATGCCAAGGCGCTGGCGCACATCCTGGAGACCTACCCACGCGACGAGTTGCTGCAGATCGACGAGGAGCTGTTGCTCGAAAACGCACTGGGCATCCTGCATTTACAGGAACGCCAACGGACGGCGCTGTTCGTCCGTGAGGATCCGTTTCAGCGTTACATCACGGCGCTCACATTTGTGCCGCGCGACCGTTTCGGTACGGAACTTCGCGAAAAGCTTGCGGAAATTCTTGAAGAGGCGTTCGACGGAAGTTGCGTCGCGTTCTTCCCCGAATTCGGAACGGATTCCGTCCTGGCCAGAATCTTGTTCGTTATCAAAACCGGACCCGGTCGGATTCCGGCTTACCGGATCGAGGTGATTGAGGAGGCGCTGCGCGAGGCAACCCGATCGTGGGAGGACCGGCTGCAAGATGAGCTGGTCGAGACGCGTGGTGAAGAGGTCGGCCTGGTCATGTTCCAGCGTTATGGGCACGCCTTCACTGCGGCCTATCGCGACCGTTACGACCCGGCCGCGGCAGTGAGCGATATTGCCTCGATCGACGCCGCGCGAATTTCGGATAACCTGCAGTTGAACCTGTATCGCCCGGAGGGTGATGCCACGCAGACAGTGCATCTGAAGCTCTATCATGCCGAGCGCGCGCTGCCCCTGTCGGATGTGATTCCGATGCTCGAAAATATGGGCCTGAAGGTGATCGGTGAGGAGCCGTTCGCGGTCGAGTATCAGTATGGTGACGGGTCGGGGACGGTCTGGGTCCATGATTTTCAGATGCAGTCTCGCGCCGGCGCGGAGATCGATCTCGCGACGGTGCGCGACTCCTTCCATGAAGGCTTTGCCCGGGTCTGCGACCAGTCGGTCGCGGATGACGGCTTCAACAATCTGATCCTGGGGGCCGGTCTCGAATGGCGTGAAATTCTGATACTGCGCGCTTACTGCAAGTTCTTGCTACAGAGCCGCGTCGCCTATTCCCAGTCCTATATGGAAGAGACACTGGCGAACAATCCGCAGCTGGCGCGCATCGTCGTCGAGCTGTTTATCGCGCGGTTCGACCCGGCGCAGGCCGGCACGCCGGCGAGCGAGCGCCGAGTCCAGAAACTGCGCAAGGACCTCGCCAATGGCCTCGATGCCGTCTCCAATCTGGATGAAGACCGGATCATCCGGCGGTTTGCCAACGCTGTTGACGTAACGCTGCGCACGAACTTTTTCACCACGGCCGAGGATGGGGGCTTCAAACCCTATGCCTCCTTCAAGATCGACAGCACCAATGTTGATGACCTCCCCGAGCCGAGACCGAAGAAGGAGATTTTCGTCTACAGCCCGCGCATGGAGGGCTGCCACCTGCGGGGCGGCGACGTCGCGCGCGGGGGCATTCGCTGGTCCGACCGGCGCGAGGATTTCCGCACGGAAATCCTTGGGTTGCAGAAGGCCCAGATGGTCAAAAACTCGGTGATCGTACCTGTCGGCGCCAAGGGTGGCTTCGTGTGCAAGAATCTGCCGGCACCCACGGGTGACCCTCAGGCGGACCGGCAGGCCACGCAGGAAGAGGTCATCGCCTGCTACAGCACACTGATCCGCGGCTTGCTGGATGTGACCGACAACCTGGTTGGCGGAAAGCTTGTGCCGCCCGAGACCGTGGTGCGGTATGACGCGGACGACCCGTATCTCGTGGTTGCGGCAGACAAGGGCACGGCAACGTTCTCGGATATCGCCAACGGTATCAGCCAGGACTATGGATTCTGGCTGGGCGACGCGTTCGCGTCGGGCGGTTCGGCCGGCTATGACCACAAGAAGATGGGCATCACCGCCAAGGGCGCCTGGGAATCGGTGAAACGCCATTTCCGGGAGTTCGGACACGACAGCCAGACGCAAGATTTCACAACGGTCGGCGTCGGCGATATGTCGGGCGATGTGTTTGGCAACGGGATGTTGCTGTCGAAGCACATCAAGCTGGTTGCCGCGTTCAACCACATGCACATTTTCATCGATCCGGATCCGGATCCGGCGAAGAGCTTCGCCGAGCGCAAGCGCCTGTTCGCGTTGCCACGATCGAGCTGGACCGACTACGAGACCAAGCTGATCTCGAAGGGTGGCGGAATCTTCGAGCGTTCGGCCAAGTCGATCAAGCTCAGCGCGGAGATCAAGCAGATGCTCGGCGTCACCCGCGATCAGATGACGCCGAACGAGTTGATCCGAACGGTTCTCGTGGCCGAGATCGACCTGCTCTGGTTTGGCGGGATCGGCACCTACATCAAGTCGACCGGCGAGAGCCAGGCCGATGCCGATGACCGCTCGAATGACGCGGTGCGCGTCGACGCGAAAACTCTGCGGTGCAAGGTGATCGGCGAGGGCGCCAATCTGGGTGTCACCCAGCTGGGCCGCATCGAGTATGCCCGCGCAGGTGGTCGTCTCAACACGGATTTCATCGACAATTCGGCCGGCGTCGATTGCTCGGATCATGAGGTGAACATCAAGATTGCGCTGGACGATGTTGTGTCGGGCGGCGATATGAACCTGAAGCAGCGCGACGCACTTCTGGTCGAGATGACCGACGAGGTCTCGGACCTTGTCCTGAACGATAATTATTTGCAGACCCAGGCGATTTCACAGGCGGAGCGTCGGGCACCCGAACTGCTCGAATCGCAATGGCGGGTGATGCGTTCGCTGGAGCGGCGCGGCCTGCTTGACCGCCCTATCGAACATCTGCCCGACGACGAACGGATGGCCGATCTCCAGTCAAACGGGATGGGCCTGACCCGGCCGGAATATGCCGTGTTGTTCTCACACGCCAAGATTGCGCTCTACGGTGATCTACTGCCGACCGACGTTCCGGATGATTCGTATCTGATCAAAGACCTGGCCCGTTATTTTCCCGGACCGTTGCGCAAGCGCTTCGAGGAACAGGTTGCGCGTCATCGCCTGCGTCGCGAGATCGTCGCCACTTATGTGACCAACTCTCTCGTCAATCGCGTGGGGGCCGCTTTTGTCCATGATCTGACAGAACGGTCGGGTGCGTCCGCCGATGATGTCGCGCGGGCCTATGTTATTGCGCGAGACGTTTTCGATCTGCGCCCGTTGTGGCGCGACATTGAAGCGCTCGACCTCCAGGTTTCCACCGAGACCCAGAATAGGATGGCGCATGAGTTGGAGGAGTTGGTCGAGCGCCTGACGATCTGGTTCCTGTCCAATGCCCGGCGACCGCTGGATATCGCGGCCACCATCGAGCGCTACGCGCCCGGCATTCGCGAGCTGGTGAAGAAACTGCCCGACATTGTCGCGGCGGAGGATCGGCAGGGCATTGATCGGCACATCGGGCGGCTGACCGACGAAGGTGTGCCCAAGGCTTTGGCCCAACATATTGCGAGTCTCGATGTCCTGGCGGCCGGCGGAGACGTCGTGCGGATTGCACGTGATTCAGGCGTGCCTGTGCTGGATACAGGCCGGGTCTATTTCGAGCTCGGCGCCCGGCTTGGTATCGATTGGGTGCGTCATGCATCCAAGGAAATCACACCCGAGAGCGAGTGGGAGAAGATCGCGATCGACACCATCGTGGACGACAGCTATCGCCATCAGTCGGCGTTGACAAATCGGGTTCTCGACGTCGCGGGTGGCGGCAAGCTCGAGCCCAAGGTG